>Ga0214472_10000370_pt1 | contig 56498 bp, 51 predicted proteins | sample RVTome_6_FD_207662 | JGI IMG/M metagenome (GOLD analysis project Ga0214472, IMG submission 207662) | Soil microbial communities from uranium-contaminated site in the Upper Colorado River Basin, Wyoming, United States - RVT140D175 | ecosystem: Environmental > Terrestrial > Soil > Contaminated >...
TGAGTTCTCGGTCTTGATGAACGCGGGGGCGGGAGCGAAGACGATTGCCGGCACGATCCATCCGTATCCAACCCAGGCTGAAGTGAACAAGAAGGTGGTGAACCTGTGGCGCAAAGCGCACTTCACGGAAAGAACGAAGAAGGTCTTGACGAAGCTGTTTGCCTGGATGCGTCGATAAGATGGGCGGTTAGACGAGATGAGACAGAATCACATCGTGAGTCTCGTTGTCTTGCAGTGCACCGCGTTGGTAGCCGCATCGGTATGGGCACAGGGCGGAGCTGTGCTGGAAGTGGCGAAGTTTTCCGCAAGCGAACCCGGTGCGAGCTTACCGGAGGACTGGAAACCCTTGACCTTCAAAAAGATATCAAAACTGACCACGTACGAACTGGTGAAGGATGGTGCGTACGTGGTCGTGAAGGCAATAAGCGATGCGTCTGCATCAGGACTGACCAAAGAGGTCAAGATCGATCCGAAAGAATTTCCGATTGTGCGGTGGCAATGGAAGGTCGACAACCTGCTCAAAAACAGCGATGCCACTCGCAAAGATGGCGACGATTATCCTGCCCGTCTCTATATCACCTTCGAATACGATCCCGACAAGGTGAGTTTCGGCAAGAAAATCAAGTTCAAGGCCGCTCAGGTGGTTTTTGGAGATATTCCGATCGGGGCGATCAGCTATGTCTGGGAAACAAAGACGCCGGTCGGCGCGATTATCGATAATGCCTATACGGATTTTGTGAAAATGGTTGTGGTGGAAAGCGGACCTCAAAAGGTCGGAACATGGGTCGACGAATCACGCAATATCTATGAGGACTACAAGAAGGCCTTCGGGGAAGAGCCGCCGATGATCAACGGCGTAGCCATTATGAGCGATACGGACAATACGAAAGAGCGGGTTACGGCGTACTATGGGGACATCACCTTCACCAATCGCTCGCGATAATGGAAGGGGCTGAGGAGAAAACAAAGGGCCGGCCTGTACAGGGCCGGCCTTCGCGGAGACACCTCCGCACCGGATGGGTGCGTGAATTCAAAGAGGGGGTCACTGAATAGAATTCGCGAAGCCACCCCGTGTGATTTCAGCGCGAACGGTGTCCCCGACCTTCTTGTTGCCGCGGATGTGCTTGGTTCCCTGGCCGACGTAGAGCTGAACCTGATTTCCTTCGTAGTCTTCAACTGTATAGGTGTTGCCCTTGATGTGCGTGACCTTACCACCGACTGTTTTCCACGCCAGACCTGGTTTCGTGTCACGTTGGCCTGCGTGAGAGGCAAGGTCAACCTCAGGGACTGAACCGCTCGTTTGGACAGCCGCAGCGGAAGGGGAGGCGTGCTTGTTCGCGTTCTTCGAGCTCTTTGCCATGGTCGGCGCCGTGGCCAATGCGACGATGGCCAGGGCTACAGCCATGGCCGAAAGGATCTTCTTAACGGTTTTCTTCATTGGAGGCCTCCTTGCTTGAAAGTCGATGTGCACCGAAGCGATTTCATCAGCAAGGCCTGTGCCGGGTCAGAGGGAGAAGAGAAGTATTGAGTTTCAGCTGGTTAGGAATCCAGGCGTGGGAGAATACGACAGGGACTCCCAAATCAGAGGAATAATGTCAGGTCGCTGTGCAAATCCGCCCGGCGACTGCCTGTAAGAGATGTCAATGCTGCTACAAATCGAAAGGCTCCACAGGTCTCCTGATGACGAAGGTGGCCGGGTAAGAGTTGCGAAGAGCAAGAGGCCGATCCTCGCTCAGGCTCTCTGGGGTGGGCTGACCAATCTTGTGTTTCAGCGACCGCTTCTGGCTGTCTTTCAAGCCTGCCTCCGTTGCAACTCGGCTTGCGGCTACTGTGACCTGCCGCTGAACATCGGACGGTATGAGATGACCCGTGAGGAGATCCAGAGAGTCTTCACCGGCCTCTACCGGGACGGGCTGCGGCTGGTGTTCGTGCAGGGAGGTGAGCCTCTGGTCCGTCGGGATTTGCCGGAAATCCTGGAAGACCTTCATTTGATTGGATTCCATGTGACCCTGATCACAAACGGCACGAGGTTGACGACAGACCTCGTGCAACGGTTCGATCACAATTCGGTGTCGATCTCAATCAGTCTCGACACTCTGGACCGTGTCAGGTATCAGCACATTCGCGGCGCCGATCAGCTGGATCAGGTTCTCGCCGGTCTTGAACTCTTGCAGCATTATCGCTATCCGAAGTTCATCACCTGCATCGTCAGCGAGGTCAATCGCGATGAGGTGAGTGATGTGGTCCGGTTCGCCAGGGAACGAGGCTTCTTGCCGGTGGTCGGGGCCTATCATTGGGACGTGGGGTTCTACGGAAAGCAGGATGCCGCGTTGATGTATGAACGTCAGAAAGCGAGTCTAGTCTTCGAGCGGTTGCTGGCAGACGAGGCGATCCCTCCCGGCTATCTTCGGCAATACACGAAGGACAACGTGACGTGGTTGCGCGGGGACACGCTTGATCGTTGCGATGCGGGGCGCTATAGCATTGCCATTGACGCGTCGGGCAATGTAGCGCCCTGTTTGGCCTTGCCTGAGGCTGGGAATCTGCTCCAGTCTTCGCTCAGCGAAATCTTGGCGCGGTTCAATCGACACGCAATTCAGGATTGCTCCGATCGGTCATTGTGCAACAGGTTGGATGGCCGAGTGATCGGGTCCGTGCTCCGACATCCGGTCGAGGCATGGCGGACGCCGGTGCCGTGGTGAAACAAGGAGGGGTTGCGATGTGGTGGGTGGCGATAGGCGCGATGCTGGCGCTTGCGGGCTGTTCCACTGTTCCGACCTCGTTCAAGCCTGTGAATCCGATTCCGGCTGCGGAGGTCTCGCATACGGTGTTCGGCGAGGTGTTACAGGCATATGTGAAAGATGGGGTTGTCGATTACCCGGCCATCCAAGCGGATAATCGACTGTCGGTCTATCTTGCGCAGCTGGACCGGGTTGATCCGAACGGGCTAGCCACGAGTCAGGAGCGCCTGGCCTTCTGGATCAATGCCTACAATGCGTTCGCCATCAAAGGCATTCTCGATCAGTACTCGCCCATGACGCGGGTAGGGCGCTATCGTTATTTCATCGGTCGGAAGTATCAAGTCGGTGGCATAGCCATCAATCTCTATGATCTTGAACGGCAAGTGCTGATTGACCGGTTCCATGAACCGCTGATGCACTTTGCGATTGTCTGTGCATCGACATCTTGTCCGAAGCTCCAGCCCTGGGCCTATCAGCCGGACCAATTGGATCATCAGCTCGTTCAGGCTGCTAAAACTTTTGTCAACGATCCGACGCGCAATCGTTTCGACCGCAAGCAGAAAGTAGCGTTCCTCTCGATGATCTTCGAATGGTTCGAATCTGATTTCACGGGCGCTGCTGGATCGGTGCTGAAGTATGTCGCCCGCTACATCGACGATCCCGAATTGGCGCAGGAACTCGCGCAGCCAGGCTATCGCATTGAGTATGTGGAGTATGACTGGAGTTTGAACGGCATCCCGCCAAAGGAGAGTGCCTGTGCTGGTGAGTGCTGACGAGAAGGTACCGATTGCGCGGCTTTTGACGTTTCTCGAACATGGCGAGCGCCTGGCTGGCGAGTGGGCCAAGGCTCAGGCGGCCCTGGCGCCGGAATCTGGCTCCTGTCGCTTTCTGCTCAGCCAGGCCCGTCAGGAGGCGGCGCATGCGATGGTCTTCCAAGGGGCCATTGCCTGGCTCGCGCCGAAGCCTCTCGGTGAGGCTCCGTTTTTGCCAGCCCTCTGCTGCAACAAGAGGAGTTCCATCATGGATTCGGTCGGCGCATGATCGAGCGGGCGATGGCCGATGGGCGGATCGATGCGGAGACGTTGTGTCGACGCGCACAGGAGTACCTCTCACTTACCGATCGGATGATGCTGCCCCTGAGCGATCTGTTTGAAGCGATGGCCGAAGATCCATCGGCGTATGCGAACGATGCGCGGGCGGTTCTGCCAGAGTGGGTGTTTGAAACGGGAGCCCATGACTGATGCCAAATAGCGTATAGCAGAACAGGGAACGATGGTCTCAATCGTCATCCCAGTCTACAATGAGGAAAAGGCGCTGCCGAATACATTGCGCGCGCTGTTTGTCCAACCTGGCGACTACGAAGCCATTGTAGTCGACGGTGGCAGTATCGATCGGACACTGGCCGTGCTTGATGCATTCAGCTTCTCAGAATATCCCGCACTCCGTACCGCGCGCCCCTCACGCCTGATGCTAACGGCGCCGAAGGGGCGCGCGTCCCAGATGAATGCCGGGGCGAAAGAGGCTACAGGTGACTGGCTCCTCTTTCTCCATGCCGATACCCTCTTGCCGCCCGGTGCGATCCAGCGACTGAATGCGATGGAGGTCGACCACACGATTCAGGCCGGCGGCTTCATGCATCAGTTCTCCGGCGACGACTGGCGGCTCAAACTGATCTCGCTTCTGGACAACTTCCGCTGTACGCGGAGTCGGATCATCTATGGCGATCAGGCTCTTTTCGTTCGACGAGAGTTGTTTGTCCAATTAGGCGGGTTTCCCAATCAGCCGATCCTCGAAGACGTGGGCTTCTGTGAGAAAGTGATCGAGGTGACCAACCCGCGGCTGCTCTTTCCGCCCGTCGTCACGGATGCGCGTAAGTTCTTAAAAATGGGCGTTTGGCGCAGTTTTTTCCGGGTCCTGCTCATCATCCTCCATGTCGAGTTTCGTCTGCCGGTATTACCCCGCGCGTTCTTTCAGGATGTGCGATAAGACCCTACCGGTTATCTTCATTCCTGTCTCCCGTCTCGCAAAACCAGTGGAACTGCCGGTTGGCGCGGATCAGAATCGGGCCGGAAATGACATGAGGCCTGATTCGGTCAGCCGCCACAGTCGCATCAGGCATTTCGCGTATGAACCGACCCTGATAGAATGCGCGCATGGATGTGATCGCCACACATAGCAATGCGGATTTCGACGGCCTGGCCTCAATGGTCGCAGCCCGCAAGCTCTATCCGCAGGCGAAGCTGGTCATTCCGGCCGGCGGACAGGAAACCCTGCGCAACTTTCTTGCCGTTCACGATCTTGGAATCAGCAAGCTCAAAGATCTCGATCTTTCCCAGATCACCAGGCTGGTGCTGGTCGATACCCAGGAGCCCGATCGGATCGGCGCCCTCAAATCTTGTGTTGAGAATCCATCGGTCGAAATCGTGGTCTTTGATCATCACGTCGATGAGGGGTCGCCGTGTGCCGGCCGTTCGGAAAAGTCCATTGTACAGGCCGTGGGGGCGACGACGACGATCCTCATCGAGCAGCTCCGACAGCAACACATTATGGTGACACCGTTCGAGGCGACCGTAATGGCGTTGGGGCTGTATGAAGAAACCGGATCGTTCACCTTTGCCTCAACGACCAGCCGAGATCTGGAGGCCGGCGCGTTTCTCGTCGAAGCCGGCGCGGACCTCAACATGGTGGCGGACACCCTTCGCCGCCCGCTTGATCCGGATGCCATCGCGCTGCTGAATGATTTGTTAGAGCACACTGAAGTGCATTATCTGGAAGGTCGCAAGGTATTGGTAGCCACAAGTACGATCGATCGCTGTCGCGGAGAGGCGGCCGGGGTGGTGCACATGCTCGCCGAATTACAGGGTGTTGATGCCGTTGTCGTGGCGGTGATGATGGAAGACCGAGTAGAAGTGATTGGGAGAAGCCGGAGGCCTGAGATCGATGTCGGCTGGATCGCGCGCGAGTTCGGGGGCGGGGGCCATGCGGTGGCGGCGGCCGCCACGATCAAAAAACAGACGCTCGCGGAAGTCAAAGAGCGTGTTGTCCAACTGCTGACCACGCACTATCGGCCTACGTTGCTGGCCCAAGATGTCATGACGCAACCTGTGAAAGCGATCGGGGTTGATACCCCGGTCACCGAAGCCGGGCAGCGGATGACGACCTACGGCATCAATGTCTTTCCGATCCTGGACGAGAAAGACCGATATGCCGGGCTTGTCAGTCGTGAGCTGATCCAGAAAGCCTTGTTCCACCGGCTCGGCAAGATGGCCGTCCGGGACATCATGCAGACCGATGCCTATGCCGCGAACCCCGAGACTCCGTTTCATGACATTGAAGTCACCATGATTGAGCGGAATCAACGATTCGTGCCGGTCGTCAAAGGGGCAAAGGTTATTGGCGTGATCACCAGGACGGACTTGCTGAGGACGTTACACGACGATGTCCTGAAGACCGCCAGAATGCGCACCATTCACCCCGGTGCATCTGAGGGCGTGCTCGGAGGGCCGCATCGCAACGTGAAAGGATTACTGCGGAGCCGTCTGCCTCGCCGTCTTGTGGCGATATTGGAGGAGGCCGGGCAACTGGCTGATCGGTGTGATCTCGCGCTGTTCGTGGTCGGTGGTTGTGTCCGAGATTTGCTGCTGGGCATCGAGAATCTCGACATGGATCTCGTGGTGGAAGGCGACGGGATCGCTTTCGCGAGAAAACTAGGCGAGACGATGCACGCGCGGGTCAAGGTACACGAGCGATTCGGGACCGCGATCGTGCTGTTGCCGGATGGATTCAAGCTCGATGTGGCCACTGCGCGAACGGAATACTATGAGTATCCCACGGCCTTGCCGACGGTGGAAGAGAGTTCCATCAAGAAAGATCTGTACCGGCGTGATTTCACGATCAATGCGCTGGCCGTCCGTGTGAATGGCACAGGCTTCGGGGATGTGCTGGACTTCTATGGCGGACAACGGGACTTGAACGACAAGGTTGTGCGTGTCTTGCACGGGCTGAGTTTTGTCGAAGATCCGACCCGTGTGTTCCGGGCCATTCGGTTCGAGACGCGGTTCGGGTTTCATTTGGGAAAGGATACCGCGGCGTTGATCGACGGGGCGGTGAACATGAACCTGTTTCATCGCCTGTCGGGGCACCGCCTGTTGGAGGAACTCAAATTGTTGCTGGGAGAGCGTGAGCCAAAACAGGCAGTGAAACGATTAGCGGATTTTGGCCTGCTCCGGTTCATCCATCCCAAGCTGGAATGGTCAAATCGACTGCAAGCTCTGCTGGGCGCCATCGAACAAACCGTGGATTGGTACTGCCTGCTGTATCTTGATCGGAAGCTGGAGGTCTGGCTGGTGTACATGATGGGATTACTGGACGTTCTGCCGGAGCGAGCCGTGATGGACGTCCTCAAGCGGTTCCCGTTTTCTCAGTCGGAAGCCACCAAGCTCAAGATGTCTCGCGTGGACTGTCACACAGTGATTCGCCGGCTCGGAAAGCAACCGCCGCTCAAACCGGCCGACACGTATCGACTCCTGTCCGGACTGCCCGACGAAACTCTCTTGAGTATGATGGCCAAGAGCAAAGGAGAATCGGTCAAACGGCAGGTGTCGGCGTTTCTCACGACCTATCAACATGTAAAGCCGGTCATCACCGGCGTTGATCTGAAGGAGCTGGGGCTAAAGCCAGGGCCGCAGTTCAAGAAGATTCTCGATCGATTGCTCGATGCGAGGCTCAACGGTGAGGTGAAGACGGAGTCGGAAGAGCAGGAGTTGGCGAAGAGGTTTGTCGCCAAGGAACCTGGCCGATCGGCTAGTTCATCGGCATGATCGACATCGAGACTTCGTTGGGCAGCAAGAGCGTCACGGTTGCCTGATTCTTCGCGTCGGGTTGAATCAAGGCGAATAATGGAACAGGTTGCGGCACTGCTCCTGGTGGGAGTGCGAGCATCGCAGGAAAGTCGATCAGTGGTGAGATCGTCGCAAGGCTCGATAACCTGAGTCGAAATGCCATCAACACGTCGCGTAACCGATTCGACTTTTCCTCATCCGACAAGGTCTGATTCGGCGCAATTCCAACTTCCCATAGCGGGCGTGTCACCGTGACCGGAAAGGTGAGCCCCAGTTTCTGCGCGTCTGGCGTCACGTCGATCAAGGCTCCTGCTTCAATCGCTTCCTGCCGGTTGACAATCAATTGCTTTGCTCGTTCCCCTTCGCGTAAGGCGGGCAGTTCATTCGCTTCAGTGTCCGGAGCTGCTATTGTTGCATCTTCAATGGTCGGCAATTCGGTCGGCAGCTCGTTCTCGTTCGGTTGAGATATTGCCTCTGCGTGGATTTCGGGAGGAAGAAGCGCGAGAGATTCGTCCGGCTTCGGTGGAATCGCCCGGCTGAGCCCTTCATACACGAGTTTGGCTGACTGCGACCACGCTGAATTAAAGGGTCGACCGGAAAACGCCGCCTCCGCCGCTTTTCGTTCATCGTGGGTCAGGGTTCGTGGGGTTTGTTTTGTCTCCATGGTCGTAAGATAAGCTGGGAGAATCCGAAGTCAAGGGGCCTAGTCAGGCAGGCGCTGCCCCTTTGTTTCCGGAGCAAAGAAAAGCACCACCAGTCCGAGCAGATAGACCAGCGCCACGGTGCTGGCCGCCCGGCCGAACGAGCCCAGCGTGGTCACGAGCCAGCCTGTCAGGAACGGTGAGGCAGACGCCAATACACGCCCCGCGTTGAAGCAAAATCCGGCGCCGGTGGCACGGAGTCTGGTCGGGTAGAGTTCAGGCAGATAAATGGGGAACCCGCTAAAGATGCCGTTGTTAAAGAAGCCAAGGATCGGCAGCAGCATGAGCACACCGCTGTAGCTGGTCGGAACGAGATACGTGATCGGGAGCATCACGAAGCTGCCCACACACATGAAGGCGAAGATAGGCCGGCGTCCGAAGCGATCCGCCAGCGGGCCAAAACCGAGATAGCCGAAGATCGCCCCCGCGTTCAGCGCCATGATTGCATAGCTGACGTATTTTGTCAGGATCGCGGGATCCTGCCCCTTCAGATCAGGCAGCTCGCGGATGAGAGTTGGGGCCCAGTTCGTCGAACCCCAGAGGCCAAATACGGCCACGAACGCTAAGGCCGAACCCACCAAGGTGCCTCGTCGTAAGTTCCCCTCAAAAATCGCTCTGAGCGGGATGGTGTGTTGTTGATGTGCGTGAGTCCAGCGTTCAGGTTCCTTCACCCACCAGCGAACGAAGAGGGCCACAAACGCCGGCAGGATGCCGACGAGAAAGAGCCCACGCCACCCGTACGCTTCTTTGAGGGTGAGATTGACCGTCGCGGCCAGGAAGAACCCGACTGCCCAGGCGGATTGGAGAATCCCGGCAGCCTTTGCCCGTTTTTCTTCCGGCCAGGTTTCTGCCACGATGGCCGCACCGGCTGCCCATTCACCACCGATGCCGAGTGCCGTCAGAAAACGATAGATAGCGAGGTGCCACCACTCCTGGGACAGAGCCGCAGCACCGGTAAACAGGGCATAGATGATGATCGTGGCGATCAGCACTTTTGTCCGGCCAAATCGGTCGGCCAGGATGCCGAATGTAATCCCGCCGATGGCCCAGCCGACGAGAAAAATAGAAAAGATGATGCCGCCGTACCAGCCGATCTGTTCCGTCGTGGGCGGGCCGCTTGCGGAGTGCAAGAGATCGTGCAGCGCAGGATGAAGGACAATGGCGTAGATGGTCGCGTCCATCGCATCGAAGACCCATCCGAGCCAGGCGACGAAGAGGACGAGCCACTGGTAGGGTGTCACGCCGTGCCGCCAGGAATGACCACTCACGAGGGTCATGCTTGAGGGCGAAGTGCTGAGTGCTGAGGTGCGAGCGACGGCATGGATGGCGCCAGGCTAGAGTTGTTCGAGACAGGAGTCAAGGTGAAGCTGTTCAGGATAGTGAAACAGCCCGCCAGCTTCGTTCTCACATCGTTCAGAGGCTCCACGTACGGTGCAGCGCGTCGCCTCTTTACTCGTTGTGGCCTTGATGGGCAGCCTGTTTGACTATCCTGACAAGAAGCTGGTGCTTTTCGACAGCCTGAGAACGAAGCCCCATGCTATAGTTTCGCGCATGGCTCGAATGGACTACTACCGCGTATTGGGTGTCTCGCGCGAGGCGTCTGATGATGAGATCAAGAAAGCCTACCGGACGCTCGTTTTCCGGCATCACCCGGACCGGAATCCCGGCAGCAAAGATGCCGACGCGAAGATCCGCGAGATCAATGCCGCCTACGAAATCGTCGGTGATGCGGAGAAGCGACGGAGCTATGACCGACTTTTCTGGGGGGATGAACCGCGTGCCGACACGGTTGATCCGGGCGTTATTCTCGATGAGATGGAAAAGAAGCTCTTCGATGAAGGGCGGAAGGAGCTGTTTGCCATCTTGATGAAAGATGTGAAGCGGGTGAAGGCCGAACTGAACATTATCCGCGAGCGGACTGTGGCGGAGCAGGGCTACGATTCATTCCTGGAGCAAGTCGTGGCAGCCCGCGCGTCAGAAATCATGGAGGATGTCGTCACAGAAGACATGGATAGGCGGAAACAGCGCCTGGTCGAAGTCGCGACAGAAATGATGGTGTCACAGGGCGTCGCAAAACGTGGCGACGAAGGCGGGATTCGAGCACTCCGCAATCGGCTCGAAACGGCGTTTCGGAAAGGCCGCGTGCATGGCGTCGCCTCGGCGCTCGAACTATTTTATGAACGGCGGTAGAGAAGAGGACTGAGTGTGAAGCCGTCGGGCTCAACTCAGTCCTCGGACTCATCACGTAGTCTTAAGCCGTTGAGAGTGGCCCTGCCACGAACCGCCCGGCTTGCATGACCCCTGCGATCCGGCCGCGGTTGCGCAGGAGCTCAATGTGCCTGAGCGGATTGCCATCGAGGACCACTAAGTCGGCCTGCATTCCCCTCGCGAGCGTGCCCACTGATTTCTGGATTCCGATGAGGCGCGCCCCGGCTGCGGTTGAGGCGACAATGGCTTCCATCGGTGTCATGCCGAGCGCGACCATTCGATCGAGTTCCTGCGCATTGTCCCCATGGTAATTGAATGGTGTCCCGGCATCCGTGCCCATGGCCAGGAGGATGCCGCTTCGGTGCGCGTGCTTGAAGCTCGCTTGATGCCGGGTGGTCATTGACTTGGCTTTATCCAGGGCGCTCTCAGGAATGCCGCAACCTCGGCGGCAGGCAGCGGTTGTGGCGAGAGCCGAGAGCGTGGGAACCATGTAGACTGCATGTCTGTTCATCAGCTCTGCGGATTCCTCGTCCATCAGTGTGGCATGTTCGATCGAATGGACACCCGCGCGGACCGCATTCTTCATTCCGGAGGCACCGTGGGCATGGGCAGCGACCTTGCGACCTGCTTGTCTTGCCTCATCGACAGCTGCGCGTAATTCCTCCATGGTCAACTGGGCTTGGTCCGGAGAAGTACCGGGAGTGAGCACCCCACCGGACGCAATGATCTTGATGACCTCTGCCCCGGCAGCAATCTGTTCGCGAACAACCGTCCGGACTTGTTCGACCCCCGCCACTTCGCGGCCAATAAAGCGCGCATGGCCGCCGACCATGCAGATGGCGAGTCCTGCGCCGACGATCCGCGGACCCGGCATGACTCCGGACTCGATCGCTCGCTTGAGAGTGAAGATGGTGTGATCTCGGGAGCCGACATCACGCACGGTGGTGAATCCGGCCTCGATCGTCATCTTGGCGTGCCGTGCGGATTTCAGCAGGGTATAGGAAGGGCTTTCGGATTCCAATGCGGTGACGACATCCGGTTCCCCTCCCAGGCAGAGATGCACATGGCAATCGACGAGTCCAGGGATGATGGTGAGACCGCGGCCGTCGATGCGTCTGGAGCCTTTCGGGATTGTGATATCTCGGCTGGAACCAACAGCTGCGATTGTTGATCCGCGAACAAGCATGGTGGCTTGCTCGAAGACCGCTCCAGTCCCATCGATAAGACGGGTATGGTGAATCGCGATGGTCATGAGCTAGTGACTCCGGCTATACATGCGAGCAGCCGCCTGTAGGGCCACGCCTGGCGACGATATCCATCCGGATCGAATGCCGATTTCTTCAAGTGCGTTTAACAGCGTCAAGACATTCGCTTCTGTACAGGATTCTCCCATCAGGCCGATCCGCCAGACCTTCCCCTTCAAGGGGCCCAAACCTCCGCCGATTTCAATGCCGAACCTCTCCAGCAGCTGTGTCCGCACAGCTGCGTCGTCGATGTGCGCGGGAACTGACACGCAGGTCAGCATCGGGAGTCGGTGGCCATCACGCGGCAGCGGCATGAGGTCAAGCGCCATGAGTCCGGCCAAGAGCGCGTCGCTATTGAGCTGGTGGCGGATGTAGCGGGCGGGGAGCCCTTCTTCATCAACGAGGCGTAACGCCTCCCGCAGGGCATAGAGCATGGAGATCGGCGCCGTGTGGTGATAGGTGCGGGTGCGCTCCGTCCAGTAGTCTGCGATGAGCGCCATATCGAGGTACCAACTCTGACAGGATGTGCGGCGATGCTTGATCGCCGAGAGTGCGCGGTTGCTCAGCATGAAGGGGGCGAGGCCTGGCGGACAGCTGAGACATTTTTGAGTGGCGCTGTAACAGACATCAATGCCCCACCGATCGACTTCGACGGGGATGCCGCCGAGAGACGTGACCGCATCGACGATGAACAGGACGTTATTCGCGCGGCAAAGTCTGCCGACCGGTTCAATCGGTTGCCACGCGCCTGTCGATGTTTCAGCATGGACGAGGGCCACCGCTTTGACGGGGCCGGAGCGCCGGAGCGCCGCCTCAATCGCGTCCGGCTCAATGATCTGTCCCCAGGGGGCTTCAACCCGGATGGCGTTGCCTCCGCAGCGCTCAACGATAGTCGCGAGGCGTGTCCCGAAAGCGCCATTGATACCGACGATAACAGCATCGCCCGCCTCCACTAGATTCACGATCGACGCTTCCATGCCGGCAGAGCCGGTGCCTGAGATGGCGATGGTGAAACGATTTGTCGTCGCGAACACCTGGCGCAAGAGGGCCTGGATATCGTTCATCACGGCAAGGAAGGCAGGGTCGAGGTGCCCAAGCAGCGGCGTCGACATGGCGCGCAGCACCCGTGGGTGCACCATGCTGGGACCTGGCCCGAGGAGCAGTCGCCGTGGTGGAAGAAATTCCTGCATGAAAGAGAAGCCTTCTTGTAATCTCGCGGAGTTAGTATAGCCAAGTGTAGACCGAGAGGCTATGTGATAATCGTCTGTGAACCTGGACGACTCTAGCTACTTTGAGGGGGTATAGAGGTCCGAGGGCCCGTGTTATAGTCGTGACACATGGGTGAAGATGCACTCCAAATAGGCCGGCCACAAGGGCTTACAGAGATCGATGCGCGCGAGGGCCCGTCTCAATCGCCTGGGCCATTTCGCTCTCGATTTTCCGTAGTCGTGAGCGGGGTGTGCGCGAGCGCATTGATTGTCGCACTCGGCGCGATGTTGTGGTTCTCCGCCACCTTGCCGAAGCTTGAACGGTTTGAAGATCCCGATCGCGCGCTCGAATTGATGGTCAGCCGTACGATGGAAGCGCAAGACGGGCTCCGCCAATCGCCCGAGTGGCAGCAATGGCTCACCAGGTGGATTGTCGGCAGCAACGAGACGGAGCGCGCCCAGGCGATCGAATGGTATCGCGAGCTCGTGCGTACGACGGGTGACCCGCTCTCCAAGTTGCGCTTGGCCATTCTCCAAGGGGAATCCGGACATGAGCACGATGCGCTTGCCGGTGTGCACACGTGGCAGGACCTTGAATCGCCCATGCCCTTCTTCGGGCAATTGATTGAAGCGGCCTATGGTACTCGGCCATTGGACAAGGCGCGCGAAATGGAGCTGCAGGCAGCGTTGGCGGAAACACTGCCGGCTGGATGGTTCTACAATCACCTTGCTGCCAGGTTGGCCCAACGAGCGAGCAACCAGGCGCTTTTGGCGACGGTCGAACAGCAGCGTGCGGTTCGAGGTGAACAGGTTCAGGGATGGTTGCGTCTGTTGATTAAATTTGAACTGGCCTGTCTGCTCATCGGTTCAGTCATGCTGGTGGGCATCATTCGGCTTCGTGGGCAACGAACGGACATCTTGCGCCTGCATCTGCCGGGCGTCCCGCCGCCTTGGCCGGGCGGGATCGGCACAGCAGTTCTCCTGCGTGGCGGTGCGCTTGGTGCCGTCATCACAGTAGTATTTCTGTTCTTTGCCCCGGTCGAGCATGTCTCGTTGCGAGCCTTGGCCATTCCTCTGGTGAACCTGCCGCTTCTCGCCCTCGCGTATGTCCATCTTCTCAGGCCGGCCGGGCTCAATTTCTGGAACGGCTTTGGCCTGTCCATCGATCGTGCGTATCTCGGGCGGCTGGCCGGCAGTATACTCGCCGTCGTGGCGGCTGGGCTCTGGGGTGAGTGGGTGTTGGGGCGGGTTGCGGAGTCGCTGGGTCTGACCAATCATTGGACGGAGTGGTTCGATCCCAATCTGGTCTGGGCGCCGGGGTCGGTGGCGGCCATCAGTCTGTTGGAATATGTCGTCTTTGCGCCGATCTTCGAAGAGATCGCGTTTCGAGGATTGCTCTATGCCATTCTCCGTCGGCGCTTCCCATTCATGCCCGCCGCCTTTATGAGCGCGAGTCTCTTCGCTGTCGCTCATGGATATGGGCTGATTGGTTTTGTCAGCGTGCTGTGGAGCGGGTTCCTGTGGGCGTGGATCTATGAAAAAACAGGGAGTCTCCTTCCGGGCATCATCGCGCATACCCTGAATAATCTGCTGGTGTGTCTGGCGGTCATGGCCCTGCTTCGATAGCGGATGGTGAAAATGCCTCCCAGCGTCGTTCTCGGCTCGACGGAATCCTCAACGTACCCCTGAGGGTACGCCTCCGGTTCCCTCTCGCCTCGGGCCTTGCTGGAAGCCATTTTGACCATCCTGCGGATACACCTTGCCCGCTGATTTGATCAACGCGAGAGCTTCGTATAAGTCTGGATGCTTTAAAGTGTAGCCGATCTCTGCTCGAAGCTTGGCGTTGCTGATTCGTTTTCCCGTTGAGCGGTCTTCTTTTATTGCAGCAGCAGCTGTCACCCCCCATCGCTGTTGCGCAGTGACGCAGATCTCATTCCAAGTGTGAGGCGTGCCGTCGCTGACGTTGTACGCTTCACCGGGCCTTCCTTGCTCCAGTGCCGTCAGGCAAATCGCCGCCAGGTCTTCCACGTGAATCAGATTGACGTACCTGCGTGACGGGCCGACACGGCCGGTTGTGATCCAGTCGAGCGGATTGCGGCCTGGTCCGTAGATGCCGGCGACACGGAGGACGACGGCGCCGCAGTGAAGGCGCAAATATTCTTCGCCCCGCACACGAGGCGTGCTCACATCGATCGGCGTGGTTTCATCGATCCAGGGCGGAGGATAATCGTGCGGGGCGCCGACATCATAGGCCGACGTGCTGCCGAGGACGACCAGCCGGCGAGACGAAGCCTTCGCGGCGGCGGCAAATTGTCGGACCGATTCGATCGGCGCGGCGGGGAAGCACCAGAGCAGATCGGCTTCGTTCGGAATGTTCGGCCAGGTGTCCGGCCGTTCCAGATCAAACGCGATACGTCGGTCCGTGGATATAGAACCGAGGTGTGTATCCGGCATGCGGCTGGTGGCAAAGGCATGGGCATACTGGCGCGAAGCGAGGGGCAAGAGGAAGCGAGCGGTGTAACCTGCGCCAAGGACTGTAAGAGTTTTGTTCACGGTACGGCTTTCTCTGTCTGAAAATGTGGACAGTGTGCCAGTAGCGATCGATGGGAGTCCATTGAAAACATTCTTGTGTTAAGTTGGCACACATTTTTCAGGGTGGTATAAGTGGTCTAAGTTGAATTGACGGCCCACGCTGCGGGATACGAACAAGAGGAACGACAATGAATACACGAACTCTTTCCTGTCTCGCATTGTCGATGATGGTGTTCGTCGTCGGATGTCCGGATGGTGGAGGGAGTGGTGGAAATGAGGGGACTGGGATAATCCCTGCCGTCGTGTACACCGCAAACGATGGCTCAAACACGGTATCTGGTTTCACCATTGGAGCCGGCGGTGTATTGACCGCGACGGCCCCAGCCACGTTTGCCACAGGGGGAACCGATACGCAATGGATTGCGGTTTCAGCAAATGGGCAATTTCTCTATCTGTCCAACCAAAGTTCTGCCAACATCTCTGCGTACACGATCAATTCGACAACAGGAGTTCTCACAGCAACGACGCCGGCAACATTCTCCACGGGAGTAGGATCGAGTCCGCAAAGAATTGCGGTTTCGCCCAATGGATCTTTCTTGTATGTGGCAAACAGCGGAACGGATGAGGTGGCTGCCTTCACGATCGGTGCGGGTGGCCTATTGACCCCAACCACACCGACGACCTTTTCGACCGGGATCGGATCGGTCCCAGTCGGTATTACCATCAATCCAACCGGCCAGTTCGTGTATGTTGCGAACAGTGGCACCAATCAAGTGGCGGGTTTCACGATCGGGGTGGGGGGTGTCTTAGCACCGACAACTCCGGCTACGTTCTCGGTTGCGCCTAACGTTCCCGTCGCGATTGCAACCCCTGGTCGTCCATAGTTCCTCGTGACACGCATGGCCCGCATCAGGCCAATGTGACGCAGGTTTTTTCGTCTCTGATCGGCGTCTGAATACCGGTATCAGTAGATAGAGTCCGCCCTAACGGCGTGCTAGAATCGCAGCCATGCCGTTCTCCCGTTTTCATCCTCTGATTGCAGACTGGTTTCAATCCTCCGTCGGTCAGCCGACCGATGTTCAAGTTCAAGCGTGGCCGGCGATTCAATCCGGATCGGATGCGTTGATCGGCGCGCCGACCGGGTCAGGGAAAACCTTCGCGGCCTTTCTCTCTTGTATCGATCGTCTCTTCACACAAGCCCTTGCCCGTGAGCTCGACGATCACACACAGGTCCTCTATGTTTCGCCGCTCAAGGCTCTGAGCAACGACGTGCAAAAGAATTTGCAGAAGCCGTTGGCTGAGATCGGCCAGGCGGCGCTGCAGGCCGGATTGCTCATGCCTGAGTTACGTGTGCTGGTCCGGACCGGTGACACACCGATGGCGGATCGCCAGCAGATGCTACGCCGCCCACCGCACATTCTCGTGACAACGCCGGAGTCGCTGTTCATCCTCCTCACCGCTGAGAAAAGCCGTCGCATGCTGCAGACGGTGTGTACGGTCATCGTCGATGAAATCCACGCCCTGGCGCCGAATAAACGTGGCGCGCACCTGGCATTGTCGTTGGAGCGGTTGGAAGCGCTGACCCTCACGAAACCGCAGCGAATCGGCCTTTCAGCCACGCAGCGGCCGATTGAACTGGTGGCGCAGTTTCTGGTGGGAAACCGGCATGCGTCAATCGTCAGTGGTCAACCGTCAATCGGTTCCGATTCAACATTGAACATTGAACATTCACCATCGCCCCCCTGCACGATCATCGACGTGGGCCACCGCCGGGAGCTTGATCTGGCCGTGGAGGTGCCGAAGGACGAATTGAGTGCCGTCGCCACCAATGCGATCTGGGCCGATGTGTATGACCGGGTGGCCGAGCTGGTGCGGCAGCACCGTTCTACGCTGGTCTTCGTCAATACACGAAGGCTGGCGGAGCGGGTCTCTCACTATTTGGAGGAACGGCTTCAAGACCTAGGGCCTGATGTGGTGGCTGCGCACCACGGCAGCCTCTCGCGGCAGATCCGCCTCCATGCCGAAGAGCGGTTGAAGACCGGCAAAACGCGCGTGGTGATCGCGACGGCGTCGCTGGAATTGGGCATCGACGTAGGCACAGTGGATCTGGTGTGCCAGATCGGGTCGCCCAGGGCCATTGCGACGGCCTTGCAGCGGATCGGTCGAGCCGGTCATTGGGTTACGGCGATTCCCAAAGGCCGGCTCTTCGCCATGACGCGGGATGAATTGCTGGAATGTGCCGCCTTAGTACGAGCCATCCGAGCCGGGACATTGGATCGCATCGAGGTGCCGGTCGCTCCACTGGATATTCTGTCGCAGCAGATCGTAGCGGCTGCAGCGAGCCAGGCCTGGATGGAAGATGAGTTGTTCATGCTGTGTCGTCGGGCCTATCCCTATCGGGATCTGGCGCGCACAGAGTTCGATCAGGTTGTGCGGATATTGGCGGACGGCATCGCGACCAATCGTGGCCGCGGCCATGCGTACCTGTTCCATGACCGGATCAATCATCGGCTCAAGGGCCGGCGTGGGGCGCGGCTCGCGGCAATTACCTCAGGCGGCGCGATCCCCGATACGGCAAACTATGCCGTCGTCGCCGAACCGGACGGCACCGTCGTCGGATCGGTGGACGAGGATTTTGCCGTCGAGAGTTTGGCCGGCGATATCATGTTGTTGGGCAACACGTCTTGGCGGATCAAAGGCGTCGAGACGGGCAAGGTCCGCGTCGAAGACGCACAGGGCGCTCCACCCAACATTCCCTTCTGGCGGGGTGAAGCGCCGTCGCGAACCGCTGAGCTGTCGGCGGAGGTGTCGTTCCTGCGGCAAGAAATCGCGACCAGGCTTGCTTCCTCTGGTGCTGATAACCCTCAGCTCCCGGCTATCAGCTGGCTGAAAGCTGAATGCGCGTTGGCCCAGCGGGGGACGGAACAGGCCGTCGCCTATGTGGCTGCCGGAGTTGCAGTGCTCGGAACAGTTCCGACCCAAACCCGGATCATCGCCGAGCGGTTCTTCGATGAAAGCGGCGGGATGCAGTTGGTGATCCATGCGCCGTTCGGTGGACGGATCAATCGTGCGTGGGGGCTCGCGCTCCGGAAGCGATTCTGCGTGGCGTTCGACTTTGAGTTGCAGGCGGCGGCGACGGATAACGGGCTGGTCATCTCGCTCGGCGAGAAACACAGCTTTCCATTGGACTCGGTGTTCGGCTATCTCCGTTCGAATTCAGTGCGGGATGTGCTGATCCAGGCGGTTCTGCTGGCGCCGATGTTCGCCACGCGCTGGCGCTGGAATGCCTCGCGGTCGCTCGCATTACTCCGGTTTTCGAAGGGCAAGAAAGTGCCGCCGCAGATCCAGCGGATGAAGGCCGAGGATTTGCTGGCCGCGGTCTTCCCGGACGCGATTGCCTGCCAGGACAATTTCACAGGCGAACGGGCGGCGCGGCAGATTCCCGATCATCCGCTGGTTACTGAAACGTTGCGCGATTGCCTGACCGAGGCGATGGATCTCGACGGGCTCACGCACCTGCTCACGCAGATTGAGAATGGCGCGATCCGTTGCCTGGCCGTGGATACGCCGGTGCCGTCGCCCTTCTCCCATGAAATCTTGAACGCGAATCCGTACGCGTTCCTCGATGATGCGCCGCTGGAGGAACGCCGGGCGCGGGCGGTGGAAATGCGGCGGACCCTTCCCGCTGAGATGGCCGGGCAGGTGGGGGCCCTGGATCCTGGTGCCATTGAGGAGGTGCAGCGGGAATCCTGGCCGGTCGTGCGCGATCCTGACGAATTGCACGATGCGCTGCTGACGCTGGTGTGGGTGCCCCGCAAGCAGGCGCGTGACTGGGAGCCATACGCCACCGCGCTCATGCGGGATGGGCGGGCCGTTGAATTGTCGGCGGGAGGCGAGGGGCGAGCCTCGATCGGGTGGGTGGCAGCGGAGAATCGGACGCAAGTCGAAACGTGCTTTGCCGTCGGCGATGATGCGACACTCGACACGATCGTTCAAGGCTGGATGGAAAGTATCGGGCCAACGACGACAGGTGAACTTGCCGCTCGGCTGTCTCTCGCTGTCGGACCAGTGGACAACGCGATGGCTCGTCTCGAAGCCTCCGGCCAAGTCCTCCGTGGCCGGTTCAGTCCTCCCTCGGCAGGGTCAGGCGCCGGAGCGCTCGAATGGTGCCACCGCCGCCTATTGGCTCGAATCCATCGGTTGACGATCGGGAAGTTGCGCAAAGAGGTGGAGCCGGTCACGGCAATTGAATTCATGCGATTTCTGCTGCAATGGCAGCACGTGGCGCCTGGGTCACGCCAACATGGAGAAGCCGGTCTCCTGCACGTGGTCAGGCAGCTGGCAGGATTCGAGGCGGCGGCGTCCGCCTGGGAGCCGCAACTCTTGCGCATGCGCCTCGCGAAGTATGAGCCGGAGCTGTTGGATCGGCTCTGTTTGAGCGGAGTCGTCAGTTGGGGCCGGCTGTCCCCTCATCCGCGGCTTGCGCAAGGCGGCGAACTTGAGCGACGTCGGATCATTCCAACGAGCGTGGCGCCGATCAGTCTCTTCCCACGTGCGGAGAGCGAGTGGTTGCTGGAAGCCCTTCACGATGACGGCGCATCAACCGGGCCTGATCCGGTTGTCCGGTTGAGTTCCGTGGCGCAAGATCTGCGCCGTGCATTGCATGAGCGAGGGGCGAGCTTCTTTGCCGATTTGGTGCGGATGACCGATCATCTTCCGACGGAAGTGGAAGACGGACTCTGGGAACTTGTGGCTGCCGGCCTGGTCACGGCTGATGGCTTCGACAATCTCCGTGCCCTTATGGACCCGCGCCGCCGCCGCGCCGAAGGACGTGAGCGGTCTCGCCGGCCCCGGCACTCGGCCGGACGGTGGTCGCTTCTGAGGCCTGCGAACTCGACAATGGCCGATAGGCATTCGACGATCAACAATCAATCCTCAGCGCTCCGTCCTCAATCCACGGTTTCAAATACACGCCCACAGCCCTCTCTCACCGAGTCCGTGGCTCGGCAGCTCTTGCGTCGCTACGGCGTCGTCTTTCGCGATGTGCTGGCGCGCGAGTCGTTGGTGCAGTCATGGCGGGATCTTCTTGTCCAATATCGGCGCATGGAGATGGCGGGCGAAGTACGCGGCGGCCGGTTCGTGAACGGGTTTACCGGCGAGCAATTCTCCTTGCCGGAGGCGGTAGAATCACTGCGAGCGATGAGAAACGCTCCAGCTGGCGCCGCCTCACCGCAGGAGGTCAGGATCTCCGCCTCGGATCCGTTGAATCTCGTCGGAGTGATCCTGCCGGGCGCGCGAGTGCCGGCCGTCCCTAGTAATTACATTGTCTTTCGTGATGGTCTCCCCATTCGTACCGGGATGATGAGGGACGAGGGCCTCATCGACCGCCAGGCAGCCGGCCAATCCAACCGCACGCCCGTCGGTTAGCAAGTTGTCGCCGTGGGTCTTTTCTGGTACCTGGAGCGTATTCTCTCGATATCAAAGTCCGCGCATTTCACCGCTGGCACCGGAGTACCGGGGCAGAGCGCGTCCCGTTGCGCGGCGAGGTTGGAACTCCCGCCAGCCCAGTCTGTGAAGATTGCTGGAAGGGCAACCGATGCCTGCTCAACATGCGATAGGACAGCCCTCTTTTCAGCGGGGTGGGAATAGAGGATCGCGCGCTGTCGAATTAATGTGCCGTTCCGGCTCGTGTCAGGGATGGAAATTGCCGTAGGAATCGGATATAACGTCGATCCAGCTCAATCAGGACTGGCTCCCAGAATGTCACAAGTGACGGAGGAATCGAAGCATTGGCTGCGCTGGTCGGCGTTGCTGTGGGGCGGTGTGTTGTTCACACTCACACTGATCCTCTGGGCTACGTATCCGAATGGACGAACTGTCGCGGGACTGTATCGAGGTGCTTCAGAAGCATGGTGGGCTCATCAAGGTCTCTATACGGGGCCTGGTGGGATGAATTATCTCCCTCATTTTGCCATCCTCTTTAGCCCGTTTCAGGTGATGCCTCGATTTGTCGGAGAGCTGCTGTGGCGGTGGGTGTCCGTTGGATGCTTGATGTACGCGTGGTGGAAACTTGCGTCTCTCGCCGATCCGTCTCGAAAAGGGGTGATTTTTTTCGGATCGTCCGCGGTCGCGATGACGGCATGCGGTGATGCGTTCAGGAGCGGACAGGCCAACACCGTTTTTGCCGCCATGGTGCTGTTGACCGCCTGTTATTTGATCGAGCGGCGGTGGTGGCCCGCCGCCATGTCATTGATGCTCGGAATGGCCGTGAAACCGCTGGGCTTTGTCCTGGCCGCGTTGGTGTTCATAGGTTATCGCCAGATGATTCGGCCACTGGCTCTGTTATTCGCGGTCTTTGCGCTATTCCCGTTTTGCTTTGCACCGTGGGGCTATGTGATTGAGCAGTTCCAAGGAGCCTGGGCCAATCTCATGACCTGTTCATTGGTCACGGATCACCGATTTGCGGATGTCAACGGAATATTGCGATTCCTAGGTTGGGACCTCTCAGGAGTGGCGAACCAAGGGGTCAGAATCGGATTTGGAGGCGCCACCGCTTTGATCTGGCTGGTCCTCTCACGACAACCAGGTCATATGCGGCGCGAATTCACTCTTCTCGTGCTGGCCGTGTCCTACCTCATGTTGTTTAATCCCATGACAGAAGTGAACAGCTACGTCATTATGGTGCCTGTCTATGCCGTCTTGGGCATGTATCTGATGGGGATGCCGGATGGCCGTCTTTACGGTGGCGCCATCTTGTTGGGAGTGCTCACCATTGGGGTTCTTCCTGAGCTGATGCGGCGAGTTGCTCCTCAGTTTGGTCTCTGGTGGGATCCGCTCGTGACGGTGCTGTGTCTCTTCGCCGTTCTCTGGTATGTCTATGGCAGTTGGAGAAAGGAACTTCGGCCACGGTTGGCCGAACTTGTTCGCGACTTTCGCCTGACCAACGATAGGATCGGAGCATGAATCAGGAGTCCCGCGGGCCCACTCCAGATCTATCCGTTGTCCTGCCCTGCTACAACGAGGAAGAGGTTCTTGAGGAGATCTATCGTCGGGTCAAGGCGGTGTGCACTGACCTCAGGTGTAGCTATGAAGTGATCTTTGTGAACGACGGTTCGACGGACAGCACATTGGAGCAACTGGTACAGCTGGCTTGCGTCGATCCAACGATCGTCGTCGTGAATTTATCGCGGAATCATGGTCATCAACGAGCGATCTTGGCGGGACTGCATGTGGCCGGCGGACGGCGTGTCGCAATGCTGGATGCCGATCTGCAAGATCCTCCTGAACTGTTGGCGGATATGCTCATGCTCATGGACCAAGGAGCCGACGTCGTTTACGCCAAGCGACGCAGCCGCCCAGGTGATCCGGTGGTAAAGCGCGTGGCGTGTGCACTGTTCTATCGACTGCTCGGATCGCTCTCTGACGGTAAAGTTCCGATGGATACAGGCGATTTTCGAGTAATGACCCGTCGAGTGGTCGGCGTGCTCTTGCAGATGCCCGACCGGGATCCCTTCATTCGCGGAATGGTCCCCTGGGTCGGGTTTAAGCAGGTGGCCTATGAGTACGACAGGCAAGGGCGCTTCGCCGGTGAGACGAAGTATCCCTTGGGAAAATTGGTCAGGTTGGCGCTGGATGGGATCACCTCATGCTCGACCAAGCCGCTGGCAATTGCCGGCATCTGTGGTTTGTTGGTGGCGGGCCTGGCTGCTGTGTTTATGCTGTATGCCATCTGGTCTTGGCTCTTCCTCGGCACGACGCCACAAGGGTGGACCAGTCTGATGATGGCGGTCGCTTTTCTGAGCGGCGTGCAACTCATGGTTCTTGGAGTCATCGGGCAATATATTGCGCGGTTGTATACGCAAGCCCAAGGCCGGCCGTTGTTTGTCATTGATCGTATTGTCCGATCTCCTCACCCCGAGGTCGTTTCCGAAGGGGAATCCACAATAGACCGATCCTCATGACCACCCTTCTCTCTTTCCATTTCAACCGAGAGACCGGGCCATCGATCGCCTTCTTTAGGCCAGAACGTCATTGAACAAAGGGCGTGGCCGTATCCTGAAGCAGTGCGAGCAACGCCACAGGTTCCTGTGAATCCCGGCCTGCTGCCTGGGCATAGCGCGCTTGCGCGGCAGAGAAGAATGCCGGTTGTCGATCATCCGGAATGCCCAGCAGTACACTCATCGACGTAAGATATTCCCCTCGCCCCGCCGCCAGATCTTGACTCAAATTTTCCTGATTGAAGGAGACGAAAGCCGTGGCCTTGAAGGCCGCTTTCATGTGGCCATCCTCAGTGAACCAGCTCCGGGCGGAAGACGTGGTGCCGGTCACATTTGTGGTGGTGTCGATGGTCTGGTCGATGGTGGCTTTGATGGAACAGCCGGTGCCCCCAAACAGGACGATCGCGCAGATGAGCGGGAGGAACCAGGAAACGTGTCGCATCGGATGCCTCCTTGGTTATGAGCGAAACAGCATGGGGAACGCCCACCGGCTCCACTATAGCACATGCGTGCTCAAGTTCAGCCGGATGTGTGCCGATAGGGGAGCCATGCGGTGAGTCGCATCCAGCCGACTTCAATGAGGAGAGGCCTCATGCCGGTTCAGGCCCTGACCCAAATCGATCCCAGCCAGTTCTTTACCGTGCCGTCCACGAGTGGAACGGGGGGGCAGCGATTGAATACCCAAGTCAGTGGGGTGGCGGTCTCCAACGATTTTTCCGGCCGCCTCAGTGTCACGACGGCGGAAGGGGATAAGATCACCCTCACGGCAGCTCTTGAATACGATTTTCGCGCGGTGAACTATAAGTCCCATGTTGAGACCGATCGTACGACGATGGACGTCGAAGCGAGGTACGCCGAATATTCATTGAAACAAGAATTTGGTGTGACGGTCGAAGGTGATCTGAATGAAGAAGAAGTCAAGGATCTGGCGAGGCTGTTCAGAAAAGTCTCCAACATCTTCAAGCAATTCTTCCGCGGACAAGACGACGAAGCTCTTGCCAAGACCGCGAAACTGGCCGAGCGCTTTGGAAACTTGTCGTCTCTCTCCGGCCTCGATCTGAGTGTGGATATGGAACGGTCTGTCACGGTTCTTGCCGCGCAGATTGCCTCGGAGGTGGCCGACCACCCCGTGTTACCGACGAGCCAGCAACCGCAGACTTCTGCCACGACATCTCCATCGGTTACCCCGGGTGGAGCGCCTGCGACGGCAGCGGAGATCCCGCAATCGTCCATCGGTACCACGGCGCCCACCCCGCCATCGACGGCCACGCCTGTTGCGCACTCGACGAATGGAGTGCACCTGAGTGCACCGGCGCAGGAGACGCAGCAGCCTGCCTCACTGGTTCAGCAAGTCTTGGATGCGCTGAAGGATGCCAAGGTGGAGTCGAGCAAGGTTCGGAAATATCTCCCGGATTTCCTCGAGAGGCTTCGTGAGGATCTTGGGAAGGAATTACGGGGTAAGCGGGAGCACAAGGACGAGGATCACCAACACCCCTCGACGCAAGTTCCATCACAGACGACCAACAGCAGTGTGCTGTTCGCCTATCGGAGGGTAAGTCAGACCTCTTTTTCTCTCTCCATCCAAAGTTAAAGCAACAGCGTCAGCCTTCGGGCTGGCGTCGAGCGCCGCATAACGGCGAGGCTTGGAGTTGCCAAGCCTCGCCGTTGTCGTTTCAGCCCGAGTGCCGGCGCGCCGTGTACTCACCCCCGCGGATACCACTGCGTTTGTTCGCCGATCGGCAATGACACGACGGTGATGGCTTTCCGCATCTCGCCGATCAGGCCACCTATCCTCATTGCCCAGGCGAGATCCAGCCAAGTCCGCTCGCGAGCATGACGACCAAGACCAGATTGGTCGGGTTGAAGAGAGGCTTGTCCTTCCAGCGAATGATGAACTTGCTCCCGATGGCGATAACCCGCAGCTAAGGTGTCAACGGCGAGATCGTTGGGCGAAGCAGCAGGCAGAGGGACAGGGCAGAGATCAGCGGGCTGCGGAGATCGAAGGAAGAGAACCGGGTCTTACGTCCATCAATTTAGACTGTCCGCATTCAGTCGGCACCTGGTGAGTAAAAGGGCTATCGGGCCCTACTCAAGATATGGCGCCAGGCGGGGAATCCATTCAGAGGGGAGTGAAACGAATTCTGCTGGGTTGGAACCAAGTGAAACAGGAGAAATCAACAGGGGTTGCGTGGGTGTGGCGAAGGAAAACCGAGTCAGTGATGGAATCTCCGGAGGGCCACTGTCGAAGAGGTCGCTGAGGTGCTGGGGTCGGCTGAATTTAAGCTGGTTGGCAACGCCTGAGCGAATTATTGAAAATCGCCCAGGTGGTCGCGGCAGATATAAATAACGATATTCCGATCGATCTCCGGATAACCATGAACAGCAATATTTCTGAATCCGACCGCTTTCGCCATTCGATCAGCCAGGGTAGGGCTGAGGGCTTTCACCTCCTTCAGAATTGCGAAGTTGTTTATCATTGTTGAAGGTGCCATGGCCGAGGTGTCAGCGATGACATGGGCAGCGAGATCAACGCGGAGTTGAACCGCGCGTTGAAAGTTTCGCACGATTCTGTCATGCAAGTCAGCATCGCAAAGGAGCTGGTCCGCAGACGAAGGAGTCTTGCCGGCGATCCACTCGACACAACACCGGAGCGAGTCGAGCTTGAGGGGCGAGCGGCGTGAGGGTTGCGACGGCTCAGTCGAGATCGCTGTCAAAGCGAGAGTGAGGTGTGGCCATCGAAACGAAAAGGATCGCAAGAACCACCAACGAATGGCGGGCCATCATACCCAGATCCCCCTCTGGGCACAGCGCTGGTGACTTGCTAGTGGTTAAAACACAAGGGATTCACCCTGTAATTCACTCCGTGAGTCTGGTCATGATCCGTCGATCTCATCAGTTGATCGATGGTCGTGGTTGAATCCTTGAACGTATTTTGTCCATGCGGTCAGAGATAAAACCAAACCTTTTTCGGGGAGGGTACGGAAAGCGATAGGCAACGGGCTCATCTTGAGGCGGCAGATGCTTCAAATCCCGGTACACGTTCACCGGGACTGCATCAGCGGCAAGATGAAACATGGAGCGGTAACCCAACCCTACGCCGAGCGTATTGAGCAATTCATGCGCGCCGTTCTGCGCGGCCCGCCGCATCATCCGTTCACCGATGGAACGAAAGGAATAAAATTGTCCCTTGGCCCACTTGTGGCCCCAGTACAATTCCTCGACGGTCATTTTGGCCGGTCGGTACACCACATGTTCCCCGGTGTAGCTGGTCCAGTTCTGCGTCAGCAGCCGACCGGCGGCCTTGAGCTCTTCAAACAACCTCGTTCCCGGGTACGGAGTCAGGATGCGCCAGAGTGCCCCGCACAGCCCCATGCGGGTGGCCCATTCAGCGGTTCGTTCGAAGTCATAGACATCTTCATGATCCAGTCCGCACACGAAACCGGCATGGATATCGATCCCGTGGTCATGGATGCGGCGAATCAACTCCTCGTATGTCTTGACCGAATTTTGCTTGTCCACGGACTTGAGCGACTCCTGATTGATGGATTCGATCCCCATGAACATCGCCGAGCATCCGCTCTCCGCCAGAGTCTTTAACATTTCTGGGTGATGAGCCACGTAGGTGGCGCTCATCTGACTCATCCATTTTTTCTTCAACGGCTTCAAGGCCTCGCAGAGTTCTCTGGTATAGGGCGGATCGGACAGTAAATCGTCATCCCAAAACATCACCATGGGCCCGTTCATCTTCTCGACGAGCTTGACCACATCAGCCGGAGATTTTTTCCGATAGCCGTATTTGCCGCCTCCCAACGCCAAATGAATCGAACAAAATGTGCATCGGTAATTACAACCCCGCGTGGCCGTGAGCGCATCTCGGAACATGTAGCCATTCGGCAAGAGGTCCCAGCGAGGAGGCGTTTGATCCCATTGATCAACCATGTAAGGCATGCGGTAGTGCGGTTGCAACTTCCCTTTTTTGAAATCTTCGAGCAGCCGCGGCACGGTCAATTCTCCTTCCCCGATGACCACCGCGTCCGCATGCTGAACCGCTTCGTCGGGCAGCGTCGAAGGATGAATGCCGCCGAGCACCACCTTGGCGCCGCGCTCGCGGAACAACCGAGCGACCTCATATGACCGAACCGCCACGGAGGTTGTCACGGTGATGAATACCAAATCGTACGGACGGTTAAAATCAAGCGGCCCGACCAGCTCGTCTTGGATCTCGATGTCCCATTCTTCCTCAGGGATCAAGGCCGCCAGTGTGGGGAGATTCAAGTTGGGTGTGCGAAAAAGCTTCCAGACCGTGTCCCACTTCTGATCTTCGGGATGCGGAATAATGAGACCAATTTTGTATTGTCCCATAGCTTCCTCCGCGTGATCTTGTCAGGTAAAGGTTTCTTCGTGCGTGAGCATGCCTATTCTCAAAGAGTTTGTCTATCGAACTGAATCGGGGTCGGTCTTGCCATCACACATGTGAGACGGAAGAAGATTCCAGAAACCGCTTCTCTTTCTCGCCGAGGATGTCGCAGAGGGCTGCTTGCGCCTGGGCGATCATCGGTTGCCGCAGGCCATTTCCCACAGCGCCTGATTCAGGCTCTCGGATTCAACGGAGTACCAGGAGCCTTCGCTTTCGTAGGCCGCAACCGGCGCACCGGTTCCCATATGGCCATAGAAATCCGTGAATGCCAGCCGGCGCAAGCGCTTGCCCGCGCAGTCGAATTCCTTCTTGAGCCTCGTAGAGTAGAATCGGGTAGGTGATCGATTCCCTTGCATCCACTTCCAGTCAGTTAATGTCACGATCGTCACTAGATTTCCGTGTCTGCGAATGGCGGCGGGATCAATGTACACCGTCTGTAACCCTGGTGATTGATAGGCGCTCTCAACTGCCACCCATGCTGCATGCACTGGAGCGCTATTCAGCGCCAGGAGTGTGATCAGTAACCAACCACTCACGGAGTAAGCCAGCGGCAGCTTAAGGAATGGCCAAGCGCTGTATGAACCAAAGCATTGTACGGGATAACGAATGGCCTGACCCCTTCCATGCTGACGATCTTCAATGCGGATAGTGTCGATCCGGGTGCTCTTCCGATTGATGCTACCGTCCTTCAGTCCGCCAGCCCCTGTCGTAGAGATTCGTGGTACTGCCTGGTGCACAAGGGTCACCGACTCCGTACCGAGTGTTCGGGTTGGGTGAGTACGGGTTGCCGTAGCGGCCGAAGGGATGACTGATCCAGTCGGGATCATACAGACTGGCGCTCAGCCGGCCTTGATCGTACAGAAAGGGTGCAGTGATCGCCTCGAAATTTGTAGCCGATGTGGGACTATATGGATTGACATATGGTCCGAACTTGTTGGTGACGCTGTCAGGGTCGTCGGGATTCTCCGCGCCAAAAAATTCAGCCACGGAGTTTGGATCGGACTCGTTGCCGCGAAGATCGTCGCTATATTCGGCTTGGGCCGTCAGAGGAAGAAGAACGAGGATGCCGGCGAGCAGGAGTTTCATCGTGCGCCTCCTGACTTCACCATCAGCTTACCCTGCTCAATGAAAAGAGATCAAGAGCCGCGAGACGGTTCCATCACGATCCTTGATCGGGTTATCCCACTTCGTGCAGCTTGATCAAGTTCGTACCGCCTGGCTGTCCCGCTTGTGTCCCAGCCAGGATGACGATCCGTTCTCCGGCTTTGACCAACCCCTCTGTTTTTATTCGTCGTTCGGCCTCATTGACGCGGGTATCGGTCTGCTCGATTTGCGGCATCGTGTAGGGACGCACGCCCCAATAGAGCGCCATCCGTTGTCTGATCGGTTCAAACGGGGTGAAGGCGATAATCGGCGCAGCCGGCCGTTGCTTTGAGATCAAGCGAGCCGTCGTGCCCCGCTCGCTGAACGCCACGATCGCGCTGGCAGTGATGGCCCTGGCCGCGGAAGAGGCTGCGGTACAGATGGCTTCCGGAAAGGAAATGTCTCCCACATCGGTTTGACGCTTGGGAACTACGCCAGGTTCGGTTCCTTCTTCTGCTGCGCGAATGATGCGATCCATGACTTGAACCGTTTCGATCGGATGCGCCCCGATGGCCGTTTCCGCCGAGAGCATGACCGCGTCGGTGCCGTCGAAGACCGCATTGGCGACATCCGAGGCTTCCGCTCTTGTCGGGCGCAGTGCCTGTGTCATCGACTCCAGCATTTGTGTGGCCGTAATGACCAGGCGGCGCCGGCGATTGGCTTCCGCAATGATGCGCTTCTGCAATACCGGCACTGCTTCGGGCCCCATTTCGACGCCAAGGTCTCCTCGCGCGATCATCACGCCGCCCGCCTGTTCCAATATGTCCGCCAACGAGGCCACGGCTTCGGCCCGTTCGATTTTTGCAATGATCGGCAGATTCCCGCCGCACTCGGCGATGAACGCCCGTGCTGCTGCGATGTCCTCAGGTCCCCTGACGAACGAGAGCGCCACATAGTCCACACCCTGGGTGATCCCGAATCGAATGTCTTCTCGATCCTTGTCTGTGAGCGTGGGTGCGCTGACCAGGGTGCCGGGGAGATTGATTCCCTTGTGTGACGTGATTCTGCCGCCGGTTGTGACGGTGCATTCGACGTGGCCGCCAGCGATTCGATCGGCGATCAATTCGATGAGTCCGTCATTGATCAAGATCCGCGCGCCGGGCTGGATATCGCGCGCGAGGTACTGGTACGTGACCGGGAGTTCGGGAACAGTGGAGCGCGCGCTGGCGACGGATTGAACGCCGAGCTGCCCTCCTGACCGAGACAACATGGTCTGGAGCCGCACCCGTTGGCCGGTTCTCACCTCGATTCCCTCATCCGCCAGCCTGCCCACACGAATTCGTGGTCCTTGCAGATCCTGGATGATCGCCACCGCCGCGCGGCGACGCTCCGCGGCGTGACGAATTGCTGTGATGGCGGCCGCGTGGGATTCATAGGTGCCGTGGGAGAAATTCAGCCGGGCCACGTCCATTCCGCTCTCGATGAGCCGGTCCAACATCGCCAACGACGCACTGGCCGGACCGATCGTGCAGACTATCTTGGCTTTTCGCATGGTGACTTCTTTGGGTTTGACATCGCGTGAACGAATCTCCACACGGTACGCTGGACGGTCCCTAACATCTATGACCACCAAGAAGGCACCTGCAGATTACCACAGATTTCCTCAGTGTTTGGTGTGATCAACGCGTGGGGGATACACCGACAACACGAAAGGCAAACAGATGCTGTCGGCGACACAGGTGAGGCGGTGTTCGTAATTTCTGGGGCTGATCAAACAGGAGGACACACGCACGTCTCAGAAGACGAGTTCCAGATTTTCCTCCAAGACCGTTATGTGTGGAATGGGGAGCTGGCGCAGTTCCGTTTCTATGACACTTTGGAAGCGTGGCTTCACATGATAGACGTAGACGGGGAGATCGGGGCGGCCGATTTTCTTGAATTCGTGCCCCAACAGTTCGGGCGTGAGATGCTTGGCCGACTTGGCGAGCGTCGCATGGGCATTAGGATACGAAACTTCGATGAATGCTGCTTTCAGATTCGGCATGGAGGAAGCGGCATGCCAAATATCGTCGGTCTGATACGTGTCCGCGCTGTAGAGAACTGTCGCCCGTTCATCGCTGATCAGAAATCCGACTGTCGGAACGAGATGATTGACCCTGATTGGCACGATGCGCAGGCCGGATATCGTCCACTCGCGGTCGATCTGCAACGGGTGGGGAATCAGAACGGAGCGGCCGGCATCCGGTAGGCGGAAGAAATCCGGATATACGGAGGAGTTGAAGATGTGGGCACGCAAGCCGCCCAACACCTCCGGAATGGCGGCAACGACAAGTGAGGTGCCTGATTCGCCGACAAGATTATCGGCTAAGGTCGGGAGATCCTTGATGTGATCAAAGTGAAGATGCGACAGCAGGACATGGCTGATCTTCATTTGCTCTGGCAGGGTCAGTCTGGATCCGACCGTGCCGGCGTCCAGAAGAACCGTGTCATTGATCAGGAAGGCACAGGGCCGGCATTGCAACATCTGGCCGTGACAATCGAGCAGTTGATCGGAGCCATGACAACCCAACACGCGGATTTTCACAGAGGAACCTCTTGCCGAAGTATGGCCGGCGGATATGAATTCTCGTGGCGACGAAACATCAGTCCATCGGAGATCGAAAGCCTGCTGATTGACTCGGACGAACTCTAGCACAAAGTCTCCGCCTTGCCTCACAAAACTCCGTTTTCCTGGCACGATCAGTCTCCAGTCCGGTTCCTGCTGAAGCAGGCCATCTTCTTCATCCGCTCCGTTGTGGAAGAGCAACATAATCAGGAAGCATGGCATCGACTATTTGCGTTGCCGCAATTCTTGCAATTCGTTGACTGATACGATTGCTTTGTTACGCTGCCTGAGAAAAGGCGTTCAAACGCGCTCGAACATGGCCCGCGTGTAAGACCATCACCATGCAGAGACGATCTCGCTTCACCAACGGCTACTGGGCACTGTGTGTGTGCGCCATGTGGCTTGCATTCGATCACGTGGCGTGGGCGCAAGCGCCGAACGAGACGTATGATTTCAGTATGACGAAGGGGGTTGTCGAGTTCGGTCGAGGACACTATGAGCAAGCCGCCCATTTCTTTGAGCAAGCCCGACAGGCCACGCCGAGCGATCCGGAAGCGACTGAATATCTGGGGCAGACCTTGTTACGCCTGAAAAAGTATAGCGATGCCGAAGCCCTGTTCCGCGATCTGACGGTCAGATGGCCGGCTCGTGCGCCATCTTGGTTGGGACTCGCCATCTCGCACAATCAACTCGGGAAGTATCATGAGGCGCTTGAGTCACTCGATCAAGCTCAGAAGCTCGACCCGCAGAATCCGCTCGTCCATTTCTATCGAGGAGTTGTCTTGCACGAGTTGAAATCGTTCGACCAGTCGTCCGCCTTGTTTTCCAGGGCGATGGCGCTCAGCCCGGATCTCACGCCGACCGTCCGATACTACACAGGGATGTCATACTATGAGCGTGGATTGCTTGATCAGGCGCACAAGGAATTGGAAGCCGCGATTGCGTCCGGGGAACCTGAATCCGAACTGACTCGAACGGCACGGGCGATCTTACAGCAACGAACGGTGGTTCCCAAGGGCGCCAAGCCGTGGGATCTGAGTCTGAGCGTCAGCGGCCAGTACGATACCAATGTCGTACTGCTCCCCATCGGTGTCCAGCCTCCAGGCGGTACAACTGGTATTTCGCAGAAGGACGACTTCCTCACGACGATCTATGCGCGCGGCGAGTATCGGCCGATTCAAACGTCCCTATGGACGGCGGGGGTCACGTATGGTTTTTATCAAAGCTTCCATCAGCAGCTCGTGGCATTCGACATCCAAGACCACGCGCCGTCGGTGTTCGTCCAGCGCCAGTTCGGTATGGTGACGGCCCGGCTCCAGTATGCGTTCGACTATGTGCGGGTCGGTCAGGATCCGTTTCTGATCGCTCATGCCGTGCAACCGATCATCACGATCGCTGAGAGCAACAGTCTATTCACCCAGATACAACTCCGGTACCAGAACAAGAATTTCCAGGACGATCGCTTTGTCGGCAATTCCTTCAGGGACGGGAACAACTGGCTTGTGGGCATCACCCAGTACGCCTATTTTGCCAACGGGACCGGGCATGTACGGCTGGGCTATACGTTCGATACCGATCGTACCGGTGGCGGAAATCCCTCGGTGGCGATACCGGGGATACAATCACATGCCGATTGGGCATATAAGGCGCACCGTCTGTCGGTGGGGCTGGGCATACCTGAATTCTGGACGTTACGACCCAACTTTGCCTTTGATTATTATCACTTGGATTACGACAATCCGAATTCCTTCTCTCCGAATGGCATGACCAGGCGCCGTGACAACATCATGTTCGTCACCGCCGCAATCGGGCGGCCTCTTACCGATTGGCTCTCGATTTCCGCTGAGTACAACTACACAAGGGATCAATCCAACCTCCAAGTGTTCGATTACAACCGCAGTATTTTTTCCCTGACCCTCAGCAGCCGGTTCTAACTACCCTCCCACAATTTCCTGATGACGCAATTTGTCACACTCGGTGACGCAATTTGTCGTGTAACTTATTGAAAACACTACTAAAATACTAACACTTTTGAGGGGGACTTGAAAACCGCTCTCTCTCCGAAATCTGCTTTGTCAACAAGTTACAAAGGGACAAATGGCGCTCCTCAAATACTTGCTTGGGTACGCTTCGTGCCAATACTGCAAGTACCAAAAGAAGAAGTCGCATCGTGTGCCGTAGGCTTTTCTGAGCGGGGAGGGAGCAACGATATGAGAACATACAGGCTACCCTTGAGCCTTGCCGGAGTACTCCTGATGTCCAGTGCATCGTTGGCCTTCGCATCCGAAGGCGGCGCGGAAGGCATCGGGTTCTATACGGCTGTTTCGGGCCAGGTCAGTGTCACCCATCCAAGCGAGACACGCGTTCTTCCGGTCAAGCTCCATGACCAGGTGCTGTTCAAAGATGTGATACAGACCCACAACGAGTCCCGCACGAAAGCGTTTTTCCAGGATGACAGCATACTCACGGTGGGAGAAAACAGCCGGGTGGAGATCGACGAATACATCTATGACCCCAACCAGAACGTCCGGCGGGCGATCGTGAAGCTCGTGCAGGGACAGGTGAGAGCATTGGTGAGCAAGGTGTTTAAAGCGAATGGCTCAAAATTCGAGATCCACACCCCCTCGGCTGTCGCTGCCGCACGCGGAACCTATTTTACTGTGTGGACGGCGAATGGACAGTCGGGGATTATCAACATCGGTGAGCAGGGGCGCGTCGATTTCACGTCCGGTGGAACCACCGTGGCCGTCGATCCGGGATTCTTCTCCATTGCAGAAGACGGTAAGGCTCCGTCCATTCCCATCCCGCATCACCTCGGTGAGACTACCAATGCCACATCGAATTCAACGGAAAAAGCCCAGAAGAAAACTGCTTCAACACTCGTCACGGCTCAAGATCAGGGAACACGTGCAGTTCGCCTGGGCGAGACGGCTGTCGAGCTGATACAAACTTCTTCTCCCGCCGGGCTCGCCGACGCATTGGCGGCGGTCGAGCGCACGACCTTACGCGATTCACCACTCGTTGAATTACCGGCACAAGCTCTCCAAGCACTGAACGTTGATGCAAACTTGCTGAGGTCTCTGACGGCCTTGGCCACGCTGTCGATCGGGTCTTCTGGCGGGAGTAACGGAGGAACAGTGACTGGGACATCGGGAACACTCCTGACCGGGCCTCTGGCTGTAGGGTCTGTCTCGGTGGGAACTACGACGACCTCCGGCGGGGCCGTTTCCGTAGGATCTACGACGGTGGCTGTGGCCCCCTTGGCCCCGGTGATCTCAACGGTTGTGGCTCCTGTGGTCCCTCTTGTAAATACGATACTCGCAACCCCTCCGGCGGTCATCAACGGCGCTTTAAACTTGCTGTACTAAGGCTCCTCAATGACCGAGACGGTTTCTGCGGCTCTTGGCCCAGTCGGCCAAGGGCCGCGGTTGTTTTAGCCGATGATTTGCACCGACCTGCCAGTGGATGTCTACAGCCTTGTCATACTCTCATTCAGGAACCTCCAGTGTGCATCCTTGCGTACTCCACACAGGGATCAGGAACAATTGCGGACTGTGCAAATTGTCTTGTTCCTCCGGTGTAACCAGGCACAATGGGACCCAGCATATGCTGATGCTTCTCCTTCTCCCTGAACGATGAAAATCGTCTCGTGAAATTCTCAGCCGAGAACAGCCGCGGAACAGGCTCTCGATTCAATATCGGGTTGGGTGTCGCCATCACGGTCGGCCTGGCCTGTCTCTCGTGGCTCACTCCCAACATTTTCGTGCGTCTCGACAATGATGCGTTGGATCTTCAGTTCAGGCTGCGGGGCGAACGAAGCCCCGGACAAGAAGTCGTGCTCGTGTTGATTGACGAGAAGAGTTTGAAAGAGATCGGCCGATGGCCGTGGCCTCGCGACAAGCAAGCGCTCCTCGTCGATCAGATTGGCAAGGGAGAACCGGCTGTCATCGGCCTCGACATCATCTACGCCGAGCCGGAGGAATCCGGTGCCATCCGCGATCTCGAAGCCTGGTTGGCTGCGGAACGAAGCAAGGGAACACTCGGCAGCCAAGCGCTCCAGTCGCTGCGGATGCGGCTTCGGGCGCTGGACGCGGATCAGCATTTCGCGGAAAGCCTGGCCCAGGCAGGCAGGGTTGTTTTGACCGTGCCGTTCTTCGTGCCGGAGAGCGGGGTTGCCGGTGAATCTCCTGCAGTCATCGAGCCCGTGTCGGAAACGCTCAAGCGAAGCGAGTTCATGCTTGTCAAGCAGACGAAGCCAGCTCGGGAGTCTCAGCCCTACGAGGCTACGGCGATGCTCCCCCTGCTCGACGTGTTCGCCCGGCAGGCGAACGGGCTCGGGCACGTGTATCGATTACCCGACCACGACGGGGTCACACGTCGTGAGGTGCTCGCCCTGCGTCACGGCGATTCATATTACCCTTCCTTTGCGCTGGAGGTTGCGCGGCACTACCTCGGGCAGACCAGAGAACACATGGCGCTCTTGCTGGGGGATGGCGTGAAGCTTGGTTCGACGGTTGTTCCGACGGATCAGAAACTCCGCATGCTGATCGATTACGTTGGGCGGGACCTTCGGTTTCCGTGGGTGTCGGCGACGGATGTGATTCACCAGCGAGTTCCGTCAAATCTCTTCCACGGGAAGGCCGTTCTTGTGGGAACTGCCGCCCTGGGAACCTATGATCAGCTCAGCACGCCCTTCTCCGCCAATTTTCCTGGGGTCGAAAAGAATGCCACGGTCGTCGAGAACATTCTCCACCAACGGTTTTTGACCGCCGGCCTGTGGACCGGACCCATCGAGTTCGGTCTGGTCCTTCTGTTCGGATTCGTCCTGACCTGCATCTTGCCGCGAGTGCGCGCGTTACATGGAACCTGTCTGACCGCAGTGACCTGGATCGGCTATACGGGCCTTGCACAGGCGCTCTTTGTTACAGAGGGTATTTGTCTTCCCCTGGTGATGCCCACCCTGGCCATCGGGTCGGTATTCATGGTGACGACCCTTCTCAACTATGTTTTCCAGGAGCGGCAGGCTCGTGAGATCCATTCCATGTTCGCCAGCTACGTCAGTCCCCGGATCGTGCAGGAGCTTGTGAAGTCTCCCTCGAAGGCGACGTTGGGGGGGCAGCGCAAAGAACTGACCATGCTGTTTGCCGATCTCGTCGGGTTCACGGCGTATAGCGAGCATCGTTCGGCTGAAGATGTGGTCGAGCAACTCAATGAATATCTCGGCGTGATGACTGACGTGATTTTCCGGTGGAACGGAACGTTGGATAAGTTTGTGGGAGACGAGATTGTCGTCTTCTGGGGAGCGCCGCTGGATCAGCCGGACCATGCCGAACTGGCGGTGCGATGCGCGTTGGAGATGCGGGCACGGCTGACCGAGTTGCAGGCTGGATGGAAGACCCAAGGAAAGCCCCTCCTCGAGAACGGTATCGGCATCAACACGGGTATGGCGCTGGTCGGCAACATCGGAGCCGAGGGAAAAAAAATGGATTACACCATGATCGGCGATCAGGTGAACCTGGCCGCACGCATCCAAGGACTGACCAGAACACTGGGGCATCCGATTCTGGTGACCGAGTTCACCGCGTCAAAACTCGCATCGGGGCTGGATCCGAAGAAACCGGATGCCCGGCGAGACGGGCGTGATCGGATCCGGCTTACACCGTTGCGAATGGTTACCGTCAAGGGGCGACAAAAGCCGGTGGGAACCTATACGGTGGAATTGCCGATTGAATGCGCAGGGCATGTGAAACACGAAGCCCGCGCAAGTTGAGCAAGGCCAAGGGGAGCTGCAGCGGAAGTGTCCAGGCATCTCCGCTGAACGCCACGCGACAGGTCAGACGGCTTTGCGAATCGTCGCGCGAGGCTGAGTGACGCGGTAGACCTGCTGCGTCGTAAAGACGTCGACGAGGTCGGGGTCAAGTTTCCCCTCCTTCGTTTGGTTCTCCAGATAGCCGAGTGCGGCGTCGGAAGCGACGGCTGCCTTGTATGGCCGATCCGAAGCCGTGAGGGCGTCGTAGATATCGCAGATCGTCATCATTCGGGCCTGAAGCGGGATGTGGTCATGGGACAGTCCCCGAGGATATCCGGTACCATCGAGTTTTTCATGGTGACTCCACGCGATCGATGGCACATGCTTGAGCGCTCTTGTCCAGGGGATTTTCGAGAGGAATTCGAACGTGTGAGTGACGTGCCGCTCGATCTCTTGTCGCTCGGACTGTGTGAGCGTTCCGTGGGGGACCGCCAACGCGGCGATTTCCTCTTCCGTCAAAAAAGGACGGGGCCCGTCGTAGGAGCGGTATTCAAGATGGGCGAATGCTTTGAGCTTTTCGGCCTGGGCAGGTGCCTGGGGCGTCGGCTGATTGCATTTCAGAATAAACGAGAGCATCTCGTCCACCTCTTTCATCCGCTCCGCCAGTTGCCGGTCCAGCTGCGTCAGCAGGGTCTGTTTTTTCCTGCTTCCCTTAGTTTCATACACGTCCAGCTTTCGTCGTAGGGTGTCGGCTTCCAGCGTCCGCTTGATGAAGTCGAACCGCGATTTAACGAGTTCCTGTTGCAGCGGATACAGTTTCCGTGCTTTCAGCAGGACGTGCTCGCGCACGCCGACCTTGCCGAAATCGTGCAGCACCGCGGCATAGCGAAGTTCCTGGATCTGATCCGCGTTGAACCGAACCCCGGCATAGCGGCCGAAGTCAACCTGGCCGACGGCCTCCGCCAGCCGGCAGGTCAAGGCCGCGACGCGTTGGCTGTGTCCGCTGGTGGTGGGATCCCGGCTTTCGATGGCTTGCACACTGGCAGAAATAAACCCTTCGAACAGGAGATGAATTTCCTCATACAGATTTGCGTTCTCAATGGCGATGCCGACCTGATGGCCGAGCGCAATAAAATTCTGGAGGTCATCCTCGCCGAACGGCTCGCCGTTTTTGTGATTAATGGCCTGCAGTACGCCCAGCAGATGGCCGTGAGCCGTTACGGGCACACAGACCATGTTGCGCGTAACGAATCCGCTGGCTTGATCCACATGGCGGAAGAAATGGGCGTCGTGCTGGACGTCATTAACGATGATGGGCTCTCCGGTTCGGGCGACATGCCCCGCAATTCCTTGTCCGCGCCGGAGCCGGGCTCGTCGAACCGCTTCGCCCTTCACGCCGTGGGCCACATCGAAATACAGTTCGCCGGTCGGTTCATCCAGCAGGAGGAGCGAGCCGGCTTCGGCGTCCATCAGAAGAGTGGCCGCTTCGATGGCACGCTTGCGGATCGTCGCATGGTCGAGGCTTGAATTCAGCAGCGCGCTGATATCTTGAAACTGTCGAAGGATGTGGTTTTTCATAACGAAGTGTCTTGCCTGTGACGGCCGCAGAGAGCCTCCGCCAACTGTAGCACGGCACGTCGGCTTTGCACGAAAAAGCGCTGTTTGGGAATGAACGGCCCCCTTCACGCATACCTCGGGCATCCGGGAGAAGCAGGGTTCCAGTTGAGTGACGAAGTGACCGCTGCCACCCGCCGCATGGCTTTTCAAGGAAGCTGCAGGCCGATGGCGAACGTCGCCGCATAGCCGTCGGCCGTTGCCGACGGAGCCAGCATGAGTTGCTCACCGCCGCGCCGGAAGATGCGATCCTGCCGGTTTCGCGCCGTGCGCAGTCCCTGCGCGGCGTATGGGGGGTCAGCATAGACGCGATCCGTCAGGGTGTCGTCGAAGTACATTTGCGATGTGAACTCAAAGCTCCGTCGGGCCACGGGCGCGGTGCGAACCTTGACGTGAATATGCACCGTCCGGCCCGCATACCAGCCGGGATAGACAGTGATGAACCGGGCTTCGCCGCGCGTGTCGGTGATCTGGTACCCGCGCAAAAACTTCCGGCCGATGGTGTTGAAACTTGGGTCACGCACATCCGAGTAGACGCCCTGTGCATCGCAGTGCCAGATGTCTACCTGGGCGCCCGGCAACGGTTGACAGTCTCCTGCCCCAAGGCGTGTGACAAGCAGCGTCAGCGCCAGCGGCGTACCGGGTTTGACCTGCCCGTCGGTCGGATCCAAGCGAATGTCGGAACGATTCAAGCGCTCGTCGACAAAATACGGACCTTCGGTTTGCTCCGGTCGGACCACACATGAGGATCCAAGCGCGCCTGCAACAGCCCGCCTATGGTTCAGACCGCCGGCCACCAGGCAGGCCGCACCTGTGGCGCCCAGAAATACCATCACCTCACGGCGGGAAAGGAGATGCCCCATAGGCCTGTCTTCATTCGTCATTGGCGTGCTCCTGCTTTCGAGAGCTCCAGGATGAGGGGGCCACGGCCGGCTCACCCGGGGACGTACGTGTAGCAGACAGTGTAGCACTCCACGACCGGCATCGATACCTCATCAAGCTGGTGGAACCGGGCGAGACACAATCTGATTGAAATAGAATACACAGCAGTCCGTTCCTTCGTGGGCAATGATTCAAGAGTGTAATAACGAATCCCACTTGATCGCAAGAGCGCAGCGGGCGTAGAATCCTTCGGGCTCAGCGGGCGTGTCGCGGTTTGCGACACACGTCAGGCATCAATAAGCAGCCAGGTCACATTCGCTCCAACATCGTCCGGTTTTGTCGCCGATGAATTGCACATCCCATAGTCGAGGAGCCTTGACACAACTCATCACGCGCGTTCTGGCCGTTGCCTTGTTCTGTGTCAATACTGTCGTCACTCAGAGCATGGCCCAAACCTCTCCTACTCCTGCCAATCCACAAAATCCATCTACACAAAGCTTGCAGGCCGGCGTCGATACCTCCTCGTCTGCGGCAGGAGCCATCGCTTCAGGCACGACACCTTCTGTGACGGCAATTCAGGGCGTCGCCTCCAGCTCTAGTTCGAGCCGTCCTGGATCATTGCGGTCGGCAGGGCAGGGGTTGCCGGGCATGTCGGGAGGCCCGCCGATCAGAGGGGCATTGGGATACCAAGATCCCGCATCCAGCTCTATGCGGCCGCGGATGCTCGGCCCCCTGCTGTGTGATCCACTCATGGATGGTGTGTGTGATTGATGCGTGGTCGATGGAGTGCCATCGGACTGTTAGCCGGTTGTGCACTCGTATTCTTATCGACCCTCAGTTCTGCGAAGTCGCCGGCTGCACCAGAAACCGTCGTCTCGATTTATCCGGTGACATCCGGGTTCGTTCGTCCTACGGCCACACCGCTTTCCCGAGTGCTGATTCTTGGAACACAGACCAATCAGTCTCTGACGTCGGCAATTGCCGCGGCAAAGGAGATCTTTCGGCGAGGCGGCATCACGATCGTCGATGAACCGCCTGTGCGTTCATCAAAAGAAAATCAGGGGTCCCAACTGCGCGATCGGCAGGATTCGGATATGACATTCAGGGCGATCGGAAAAGAAGCGGGCGCGGATCATATCGTGATTCTTGAAATCACCGATACGTTGGTGCTCGAAAAAGGCGGGGAGATGAAGAAGAGTTATCTTCACGATGAAAGTGTTTCCGTTCGCGGGGTCGGAGTCGAGTCGGGGTCGGTGGTGCTCGAAGGAACGGCCCGCTGGTCTCAGCCGGTCGAGCAGGCCGGAGCGCACATACGTGAATTGACGGCCTATGCAATCGGTCGAGCGATCTGCCCAGCTGAAAAATGGGAGGAAGCATCGGCGAGGAACCATGGGCGGGGGCGGTGCCGATGATAGGGCGCTGCGCCGGTCAGGCCATCGTTTGTGACCTGTCGTTCGTCCATTTGGCGGGTCTGATCGAAAACCAGATACACGTCACGAGATACGGTGATCTTCGGAATACCATTGACGCTTCACGGGTGTGAGAACACAGCTCGGTGAAGGACCCCTCTCACGCGTCGGAGTTGAGGGAACGAGAAGAACGATGTGTGTAACCGTCTGCAGGCAGCACGCTGCCGGCATATCGCCGTATAGAGTATTCGGCTAGAATCGTGGAACATCAGATCCACTGTGCTCGGCCTCAGCCGTTTTCTCGAAGATTGACACCATGAATGTGAGTACGTCCTCCCGCTGGTTGATGCTTATTGGGTGTGTGTGTGCCGCTCTCGGAGTCGCTGGGGGTGCGTTCGGAGCTCATATGCTCAAGAGCCTGCTCGAACCTCCCATGCTGGCGGCCTATGATACGGCGACCCGCTATCAAATGTACCATGCCTTTGGAATGGTCCTGAGTGGATTCGCGGTCCGCATCAGCCGTGATGCACGGGCGGCCATGGCCGGCTGGATGTTTCTGGCAGGAATATTCTTATTCTCGGGCAGCCTATACGGTGTGGCATTGCTTGGAGTACGCTGGCTTGGCGCCATCACACCGGTCGGAGGCGTGGCATTTATTCTGGGATGGAGTGTCTTGGCTTGGCGTATGTGGCGAAGCGTAGAGTTGGGAAAAAGCTCAGACTAAGGTTGAGGTTCAGAACTCCTTGGGGATGTCCGACTTGATTAGGGCTGACAACCAGCCGTGCGTTTTCCAGTGATCGATCCCCACCCTCCGGTATTATTCACAAATGATCCTTCAATCCTTGTCCCATCCTTGATGAAGAGCAGGCTGTCTTCCTGAATGTGGCCTTCTTGCTCCCATCGCAAGTAAATACTATCGCCGAGGACTACGGTTTCAGTGGGTCGTGAAGCATTGGCCGGCATTTGCCCCGCCGGGGGAAAGAGCATGACCGTTTTCTGCTCTCCGTGGTTCTTGTGGTTATGAATGATCCACTGCCAGGTTCCGCAGAGGCGAGCCTGGCCCCTGGCCTGCCGAATGCGCTCTTTCCATTTGTGGAGTTCCCACCATGCGGCTGTCGCATGCTGGTGCGCCTCAAAGGCCACCCGATGTGCGGCAAGGAGGAGTTCTGCTTGCGGCATCTTGGACGCTGGTTGTGCTGGATCAGAGGAAGACTGTTCACGCAACAGCCGAAAGAAGTCGGTAAGAGTCGACAGGTGGCTGCCGGTCTTCATCCACTCCTGGCGTGTTGCAGGAGGAAGGGCCGCTGATACAGTCGTAGGAGCGAACGCGTCCTCACCCGCATGGCGTATCACATCGGCCGACTGCCATGCCGCAAGTGCGGCCATGAGTTGATGGACGGACTGGGACAATTGAGCAATGCCCAGTTCCTTCACCAACGTGGTTGAAAGGTGTTTGGTCGCCAATATTCCGGCCGCATCTTTCAACCCGAGGGTAGGACCGATCGTCGTTGTGAACAATGCCATGGCTCCGGCATTGGAATCGATTGTGGCGAGCTGGCCGGCTTGTTGGGCGACAACCTCGGACAGAAGCGCCGGCGAGATGTTTTCGGCCGGCACTGCGGCAGACGGCATGAGGACACAGGCAGCGACCATCACGCAGAGGGTAACCGTGGCACCACGAAGCGCGAGATGATCATGACTGTGCATGGCCGAACCTCATTCCTTTGAACGTGACTATAGTGGAGAGGACAGCTGGCCCTTGCCTACGTCCCTTGGAAGCAGGTCTTTAAGAATGTGGCGGTTCGTTCCCAGGCCAATGCCGTCGTGTCGGCTCTGTAGGCAGCCGGCTTCATTTCATTGCAGAACGCATGAGGCGCATCCGGGTAGGTCTGGATGTCGGCTTGTTTCCCATACTCTGCGGCGGCGGCGCACAGCTGCTCGGCATCCTCGTTCGTCGCCCAGGTATCCTTGCCGGCGTGGTGATACAACACGGGGGAAAAGAGATCTTTCATCAGTTCCCGTGGCTGGACCATCTTGCCATAGTAGGAGACGGCCGCGCGCAATCGCTTCCGGTGACAGGCAAAGCGCAGGGCGTACGATCCACCCATGCCATAGCCAACGACACCATGGACATTCCGTTTTGCAAAGTCCCGGATATTGAGATATTCACAGCAGGAATTGATGTCCATGATCACATTCGCGTCGTGTTGTCGCTCCAGCAGCGCTGCGGCGACGTCGTCATTGGCAGTGACCATTCCCCCCAGCCGTCCATAGAGATTGGGAATGATGACCACATAGCCTTCGCAGGCCAGACGGGCGCCGAGGTCTTTCATTTGTCCGGTCAGCCCCCACCAATCATGGAGGAGGACCAGGCCTGGGTAGATCCCTTTTTCTTGCGGCCAGAACAGTAGACTGTCGATTTGATGTTCCTTGGGCATTCGTGTCTTGAAGTAGGGATCGACCATCTGGTCGGTGTGTGTGGGGATGGCGACTCCGCTCGGAAAACGTGCAGTTCCCGTCCCAATCTGCTCCAAGGTGAACGGTGCGGCCTGTGTCTTGGTCATGGTACCGATACCTTTCCCAGCACGGATTTGAGGCGATGCTCGTGCGTGACTCCGTGGGAATGAACCTCTCCGCAGCCAACTGCGGGCTGGTCGTCCACAAAATAACTATAGGGAGCAGGTTGCGGGAATGTCAACGGACGCCATGGATCGACTTGCCGCATTGACCAGCGTTCATTTCCACTCTAGAGTGAGCGCATCGTGAGGACTGCGCGATGAAGAAGAATCCGATCGGTGTGGGGCTGATCGGCGTCGGCCGGCATGGGATTCGGTATGCCCGGCACATCCTTCACGATCTTCCGACTGCTTCTCTCAGGGCTGTCTGTCGGCAACATCCCGAACAAGGCCTCGATCTTCCAGGCGCTGAGTCCGTCACAATCTATGGGGAGACCCAATCTCTCATTGGTGACCCAGCTGTCGATGTGGTTATCGTCGTCACGCCTCCAATTTTCTCTCGTGAAATCTGCAATCTGGCGATTCACGCAGGGAAACCCCTGTTGATTGAGAAACCCTTGGCGACCTCGGCCACCGATGCGCGCGCCATGGTGGCTGCAGCCCGGCAAGCCGGTGTTCCGTTGATGACGGGACAGACGCTGCGGTTCGATTCGACTATTCAGGAGATGAAAAATCGGCAACATCTCATCGGACGTTCCGAACGACTCCGTTTGACCAGCCATATCGAGACCAGAGAAACCGGTCCCGATCATGCCGATAGCTATGGAAAGCGGGGAGCCTTGCTGGAAATTGGGATTCACATGCTCGACCTTGTTCGGTTCATGACCGGCGAGGAGGTGCGGGAAGTTCGTTGTACCATGGACCATCTCCCGCCGACCTCGCCGGAAACCGTCGTGTCCGCCCATCTTGTGACCCAAGGAGGGACTTTGTGCACGCTCGACGTCGCGCGGGTGTCAGAGGGTCGCGTCGGGCAGGCAGAATGGATTGGGTCGCAGGGACGGTTGCAGGCCGACTGGACCCATCGCCGGCTTCATTGGACCGGTGGCACCGGCGCCGAGGATTGGGAACTTCCTCCATCCCAGACGGTCCTTGCCACGCTCGCTGCATTTCTGCAGGCGGTGGAGGATCGCGCGCCCATGTCCATTACGGGGGAAGATGGGTGTCATGCCGTGGAGATCGCAGAAGCCTGTTACCGCTCTGCGCAGGCACGCGGAGTTCCGGTCACCCTTCCCATATGAGATTAAGACTCCGCCACAATGTGCGTGTCGGTTTCCTCCACGCCGTCGATCGCGTGAATTTTGGTGATGACGACATCCGAGAGCGACCGCTCGTCTTGCACACTGATAAAGACGAAAATGTCCGGACGCCCAAAGCAGGAATGGGCCTGCTCGACTCCGGGAATGCGTTTCAGCGCCGCGACGACATCTTTGGTTCTCCCTGCTTTGACCTTGATGAGAATGTAAGCTCTGGTTGCCATGTGTCCCTCCTTTGTATGCGTACGATGACCGACCATAGACGGCGTCTGAATGGCATGTGCCACTAGCGAACCGGCGCTCCCGGCATCGTCTTCCGATGGGAGCCATAGACCGCTTGAAAATTCTGTCCTCGTGAGGCGAGCGCCTGTTCGCCATCCCGCACCAGCCGCATGAACCGCTGGAAATCCTCCACGGAGAGGTTGAATGGTTCGAATCCCGTTGTCAGCGACCGGAGTTCGGCGACCGGCATATGCAGATCCGCATCTGCGAGCGCCTCCAGCACCTCCGGCGTCCATCCGCTTGAACGGAATTGCGCCAAGACATCGGCGGCATGCTCACCCTGCGTCCTTGTCACGGCGCGGCGTACGAAGTTCTGCACCGAGGGGTCTGCACTGTTGGCAAACACAGACTGGAATTGTATGACGGACTTGATGACGTGATCGGCCTCCTTGGTGCCTTCCGGTGGAAGGACGTGTGCTTGCTCCAGTGTGGCGAGGACGGCCATCGCCGATCCGACGTGAGGGGACGACGCGGTCCCTGTGCGTTGTGCTGGAATCGGTGAGACCTGGTTCATGGCAAACGAGAGGAGGGGAATACTCACCAGCAGAGAGCCGAACAGAAACGCCCGGACCCCCGGAACGATGACCGGGCAAGACTCCCGTGTCGATGGTGGGAGGATCGACACGTACTTCTCCCCTGGACGCGAACACCAGAGGCGCATGCTGCGGATTATACAGAGTTGAATGGAGAGCCGCCAGCCAGGAGAGTCCACCGTATCGTTCTATTGAAACCCTACTGAAAAATTTCTATAATCGCGCTTGCTTTTCAGGCACAGAAAGGCTGGTTTTTTTCATGCTCGCCAAGGTTACGAGCGCGGCGCTCATAGGTCTCGATGCCCATCTCGTGGATGTCGAAGTGGATATCTCGGGAGGACTCCCGCAATTCTCAGTCGTCGGGTTGCCCGACGCCACGGTCAAGGAAAGTCGCGACCGGGTCCGCTCCGCGCTGAAGAACACCGGATTTCATTTTCCTGCCAAACGCATCACCGTCAATCTTGCTCCTGCCGGTATCAAGAAAGAGGGATCGGGACTCGACCTTGCGATTGCGATCGGCATTCTCGTCGCCGAAGAGGTGATTCCACCGGCGAGACTGGACCATCGTGTTTTGATCGGAGAACTGTCGCTGGATGGACGCGTGAAGCCGATCACGGGGGCTCTGTCGTTTGGGCTCGCCTGCCGCAAAGGTTACGATCTACTGCTTCCGGCTGAGAACGGTCCAGAAGCTGCTCTGGTCGAAGGGGTGCATGCCTATCCGGTCCGCACCCTTCCTGAAGCCGTGGAGTTTCTCAAGGGCAGTCAATCCATCGTGCCAAGTCTTTCGAACCATGGCTCTCTGGAGTCTGCCAGGCCGGCCGAGGACGATGACTACACCGATGTACGCGGGCAGGACCATGCGAAACGAGCGCTCGAAATCGCGGCGGCGGGAGGACATAACGTCTTGATGGTCGGCCCTCCCGGTTCCGGCAAGACGATGTTGGCGCGCCGCCTTCCCTCGATTCTTCCGCTCCTGGACTTGGAGGAAGCGATCGAAACGACGAGAGTCCATAGCGTAGCGGGACAACTCGCTCCGGAACGACCCTTACTGGCGATACGTCCCTTCCGTGCCCCTCATCACAGCATTTCCGATGCCGGTCTTGTCGGTGGGGGAACGGTCCCCAAGCCGGGAGAAGTGTCGCTCGCACATAACGGTGTGTTGTTTCTGGACGAGTCCCCCGAATTTAAAAGGGGAGTGTTGGAAGGTTTACGGCAGCCATTGGAAGATGGGCATATTACGTTGACGAGGGCGAGCGGATCACTCAGGTATCCGGCACGATTCATGTTGGTTGCCGCGATGAACCCCTGTCCCTGCGGGTACTACGGCGACCGTACAAGGCCTTGCGTCTGCACGGTTACGCAGATCCGCCGGTATCGCGCGAAACTCTCCGGCCCGCTGCTCGATCGGCTGGATATCCATCTGGATGTCCCTCCGGTACCCGTTCGGGAGCTGCGCACGGAGCTTCCTCCCACTGAAGGGTCGACCATGATCCGATCACGGGTCTTGGCGGCTCGTGACCGCCAGCGCCGGCGGTATCGGAGCGACGGCATTTACACGAATGCCCAGTTGAAGCCGCGCCAGGTGAAACGGTATTGTGGTCTCGATCAGCCAGCCTAAGACTTGCTCGAACAGGCCATGACCAGGCTTCGGTTGTCGGCGCGGGCGCACGGACGCATCCTGCGTGTCGCACGGACCATTGCCGATCTCGCTGAATCTGATAAGATCGACGCCATGCACATCGCGGAGGCCATTCAGTATCGCTCGTTTGACCGTAATCCTGACGTGTGAGGCGTTCAGTGGCATCGACGATGAAAGTATTTATCTGGTGGTTTATCGTGGGAGCCACGATGGCCTTGGCCGTCATCATGTTGCAGGGCGGCATTCGGGAAGTCATGCAGGCGCAAGGCTCTGTCTGGGAACTCAAGCTCGTTGAGTTGCTGACGACCATCATGGGCGGGGGGTTGCTGGGGGGCTGTATCGCCTTGATCCTCGACCGGATCAAGAAGTCATAGATCGTTCGCCGCTCGTCTCTTGCGAGAGACGCGTCACGAACGACGTTTCACGGTGTGCAAGGAGATCGCGAGAAGAGGGTGGCACCATATTATGGATGTTGAAGTCGGCTCCAATCTCTACCGCAATTCGGACGGAACAATTGAAATCGAAGGCGTGCCACAAATTCAACTGGCACAACACCCGTCAACCGGCGCCCTCTTGGTCAATTTTGCGTTATTCGACTCGAACGGACGGATGCTGGCCAAAGTGGTCGATAGCACGATGATGTTTAATGAACGGCGGGCCTACGACTTGAATAAAACGGCCAAGAGTGTCGCGGTGAAAGAAGCTGCGTCGGGCAAGATTCTTCTCCAACTCGATATGAAGGCTTCCGATGTGGTCTCCTTTTCAAAGGGCGAATTCCACACGATGAAGGGGCACTTGCTCGAGGTGTCCGCGAAGGAGTGGAAGATCGATAAGCAGAAGAAAAGCGGGCTGACCCACGATGCGAAGGGCGGTGCCGTTTCTATCGGGTAGGCGGAGAAGTGCGCGCCTCACCTGTTACGGTCGGAACCACAATCACGGCTCCATCTTTCACATCGACCGACGCGGTATCCCCATCCCGCAGTTCTCCCTTGACCAGCAAGCGCGCAATCGGCGTTTCCAATTCCTGCTGAATGAGGCGCTTGAGCGGCCGCGCCCCATAGACAGGATCGTAGCCGCGTTCCCCCAGATGCCTGAGCGCCGCCGGGGCGAGCGACAGGGTAATCCGTCGCTCCTCAAGCCTGCCGCGGAGCCGTTCCAACTGAATTTCCACGATTTTGATGAGATGGTCGGCGCCCAGTGGATGAAACACGACTGCTTCATCCACCCGGTTCAAGAACTCAGGCCGGAAATGTTGACGGAGCTCACCCATCACAACCGCTCTCATCCGCTCATAAGAGGCACCCTGTTGTTGTGCTTCTAGAATCTGCGGACTGCCAATGTTGGAGGTCATGATCAGTACGGTGTTTTTGAAGTCGACCGTGCGCCCCTGTGAGTCAGTGAGCCTGCCGTCATCGAGCACTTGCAGCAGGATGTTGAAGACGTCGTGGTGCGCTTTTTCTATTTCGTCGAAAAGGATGACGGAAAAGGGGCGGCGCCGGACAGCTTCCGTCAGTTGTCCACCTTCTTCATAGCCGACATAGCCTGGAGGCGCGCCGATGAGCCGGGCCACCGTGTGCTTTTCCATGTACTCCGACATGTCGATTCTGATGAGATTCCCCTCATCATCGAAAAGAATTGCGGCCAGCGCCCGCGCCAGTTCGGTTTTTCCGACTCCGGTGGGGCCGAGAAACAAGAACGAGCCGATCGGGCGATGTGGATCCTTGATACCGGATCGTGCCCGAAGCACGGCATCCGCCACTGCGCGGACTCCTTCATCCTGGCCTACCACACGCTGGTGAAGGAGTTCCTCAAGCTTCAAGAGTTTGTCGGTTTCTCCTTCGAGCAGGCGGGAGACAGGGATCCTCGTCCATCGGCTGACCACAGCCGCGATCTCGTCTTCATCAACTTCTTCTTTCAACAGCCTGTTCTCATCTTGCTTTTCCCCCAAGCGGCGCTGCTCCAGCGCGAGTTCTCGTTCCAAGCGAGGCAATTCCCCATATCGGAGTTCAGCCACGCGATTGAGGTTGTAGGCTCGTTCCGCCTGCTCGATGTTACGCTTCACCTCTTCGATCGCCTCGCGTGTCTTACGAAGGCGGGAGACGGAAGCTTTTTCTGACTCCCATCTGGTCCGTAAGGTTTGCAGGTCGCGTTGCTTTTCGGTCAGCTCGATTTCAAGCGTCGTCAAGCGTGCGGCGCTCGCGCGATCTTTTTCTTGTCGCAGGGCTTCCCGTTCAATTTCCAATTGGAGCACTTTGCGCGAGACCTCATCCAACTCGGCCGGAAGGCTGTCGATCTCAGTCCGAAGGCGCGCGGCGGCTTCATCGACCAAGTCGATGGCTTTGTCCGGAAGGAAGCGATCCGTGATATACCGATGCGACAGCTTCGCTGCCGCCACCAATGCGCTATCCTTGATCCGCACTCCATGGTGCACTTCATATCGCTCTTTGAGGCCACGCAGGATTGAAATGGTGTTCTCGACGGACGGCTGATCGACAAAAACCGTCTGAAAGCGGCGTTCCAGCGCCGCATCTTTTTCGATGTGCTTCCGATACTCGTCGAGCGTGGTTGCGCCGATGAGGTGCAATTCCCCCCGCGCCAGCATCGGTTTCAACAGGTTGGCCGCATCCATCGCGCCTTCGGCAGCGCCGGCTCCGACCACCGTATGCAACTCGTCGATGAAGAGAAGGATCTGGCCTTGGGAAGACTGGATCTCTTTCAACACGGCTTTGAGGCGCTCTTCGAATTCGCCCCGAAACTTCGCGCCCGCGACGAGCGATCCCATATCCAAGGCGAATAGTTTCTTTTGTTTGAGGCCTTCAGGGACATCGCCTTTGACGATACGAATAGCCAGGCCTTCGACGATCGCCGTCTTCCCGACTCCCGGCTCACCGATGAGTACAGGATTGTTTTTGGTGCGGCGCGACAGAATCTGAATTACACGCCTGATTTCATCGTCCCGCCCGATGACGGGATCAAGCTTGCCTTGGCCGGCCAATTGGGTCAGATCGCGCCCGTATTTCTCAAGAGACTGGTAGGTGCTTTCCGGGTCCTGACTGGTGACACGCTGGTTGCCACGCACCTGCTGCAGTCCGGCTAGGAGCCGATCTCGTGTGAGCCCTAATTTCTTGAATACGCCCCCTTCGTGGACCATGGACAACAGCACATGCTCGACACTTAGATAGTCATCTTTGAGCGACTTCTGTTCCTCCTCTGCTCGGGCAAGGATTTGTCCAAGCCGAGTGGTCACATGAACCTGACCCGGAGCGGCTCCGGTGCCCTGTACTTGCGGTACCTTTGCCAGCGCCTGTTCAACAGCCTGCCGGACGGCCGACAACGCCACGCCCGTTCGCTCAAGCAGGGCAGGGGTCATCCCGCCTTCCTGGTCAAGCAGGGCGAGCAGCATATGCTCCACATCGATACCTTGATGGCTTCTCCTTTGGGCATGGGCGGAGGCCGTTTGTAATGCATCCTGCAATTTGACTGTCATTCGATTCATATCCATGACCCTTCACCCCGAAGGAGGTGTGTATCCATTTACCGTTGCCACATTGATAATCATCGGTCGAAGTAAGTCAACCCATGAATTCTTTTCCCACTGATGCTGACGCGGGCGCTAGTTCTTGACCTGTCTCACGATCCCGACTAGGTTAGGCACTGCATATGGTCACGCTCTTCTCAGCCACGGTCCATTTGTATCGACAAGCGTTGCGCGCGACGGGGCGGTCACTTGCTCGGAGCTGGATGATTGTCGGCGCGCTTATCGTGTTCGCGTTGTTGTTTGTCGGCGCGACAAGGATTGCCGCTCCGTTGGGCATGGCAGGAGGTTTTCTGCTTGGCGCAGTCAATGCACTGCTGGTCGGCGCGATCCTCCGGCTGATCGAGCGCTCCCTGAATACGGCGAGAACGATCCAGTTTACCGATGTGACGGAAAGCTTCGGGCATTATTTCTGGGATGTCATCGGGGTCGGATTTGTGCTCTGGCTGCCGGCGATGGCGCTCGATATGGGTATGCAAGCCAATCCCTACGGTCAGTTTCTTTCGTCCGCGTTTCTTCTCCTGGTATTCATTCTGCTGAATCCTGCGCCGGAGGTGATGTATCAAGTCCGGCACGATTCGCCGCTGGACGTCTTCAAGACCTCCTATGACTTCGTGCTGGAACATTGGTTGGAGTGGTTTCTGCCGTTTGCCGTCCTCGTTCTGCCGGTCGTCCTCTCCCCAAGCGGCCTGCGTGAGTTTTTCGCCTTATCCAGCCGTGGCGGACGTGGAGCAGGCCTGGACTTTTTCCAAATTCTTATCCTGCCTTTTACCCTGGTAGGAGGATGGTTGTCGTCTATGGAGATCCATCCGGATGTGCAATGGATCCTCTTGTTGATTCTCACCCCCCCTGCTGCGATAGCGATCTTATTATTCCGCGGCCATCTCTTTGCATTACTTCACGGGTCTTCGCGGAGACAACGGCTGTTTGCCCGCCAGTTCGATACGAAGCCGTAGGAAGCGTAGAAGATGGAAGTCATGGAACGATGTCGCCAACGAACTATTTGCTGTTTGGCATTGTTCGAAGGGATCTCTTGAAGTCGCTGAATAGAGACGATCTGCTTGAGGCAAAGACTGAAATGGTGTATGGGTTTACCTACACCTGTATGCTTGGACTCTTTTTCCTGCTCTTGATCGGGGCATAGACTCGTGCGACTTTCAATTTTTTGGCGCCTGGTTTTGACTTCGCTGGTGATCATCGCGGTCATGGGGGGAGTCAATCTTTACGCGCTCTTTCAGCTCAGACAGCTGACGGCCATGAGCACAGAAATGGCGTCCTATCACTATCCAGCCGTCGAGTCCGCGAAACGGTTATTGGGTTCGCTGTACGCCCAACTCAATAGCGAAAAAAAATACATGGCGACCAAGGACAGCACATTCTTAACGAACTTCAATGAGGAGGTAGAAGAGTTCCAGCGGAGCCTCCAACACCTTCGCAGCCAAGAAAGTTCTCCTCAAGGTCTGCGCCTCCTTCAAGAAACCGGTCACCTGCTCCAGGAGCGATTGGCCCTGTTTCATGATGAATTCCAGCAGGTAAGTGATAAGACCCTCGAGGCCGTTCCAGGGTACGAGGCCCGGCGGGATGCCCTGATGGATCGGATGTCATCCTCAATTCAGAGCTATGTAGACCTTCATGAGGCACGGGTGAGTGTCGGAGTGAGCGAGTCACGAGCCAGTGCTGCCCAAGCGGAAGCTGTCACAGAACAACTTGTTCTGGTGGCCTTGGCCTTCGGGTTGGGACTCGCCGGCATTGCCAGCTACACCATCTTGCGTCCGCTTCGCCAGCTGCAGGGGCACATCAAACAAATCGGGCAGGGGAATTTTGGCACACCGCTTCAGATCAGGGCTCCAGCCGAGTTGAAAGACCTGGTCGACACCGTGAACTGGATGGGAACCAAGCTTCAGGAGCTCGATGACATGAAGGCGGAGTTTTTAGCCCACGTGTCCCACGAATTACGCACGCCTATGGCGTCGATCCAAGAAGGCACGCATCTGCTGCTGGATGAGATTCCAGGCCCTCTCATGCAGGAGCAACGAACGACGCTTCGAATCATGGCCGACAGCAGCCGGCGACTGATCCATCTGATCTCGACGATTCTTGACCTTTCAAAGATGGAAGCCGGTATGATGGAGTATCGGATCGTCCCGGTGGATCTCAAGCGAGTCGCCGATATTTCCATCAATAAAGTCAGACTCCTGGCCGATTCGAAGCGCGTTCAGCTGCTGCTGGAAAACACTGGGGAGCGGATTTGGGTGAAGGCAGACGCTCCTCGGATTGAACAGGTCCTCGATAATCTGCTATCGAATGCATTGAAGTTCAGCCCCGCAGGCGGTGTGGTCAAAGTTCAGATGAAACCTGATGCTCAAGCCAGCGTACTCGAAGTGGCGGTTTCGGATACCGGACCGGGGATTGCCGCTGATGATCTCCCGCATATTTTTGAGCGGTTTTATCAGGGGCGCACGAAAGCCAAACAATCCTCTGCCGGAAGCGGATTGGGGCTCGCATTGGCGAAGAAGGTCGTCGAAGCTCACGGGGGTAGAATTTGGATTGAAAGTGAGGTAAGCAAGGGAACGACTGTACGGTTTATCCTACGGTTGACGAAGCAGGTAAGAGCAGGGGGAGCATGAGGCGACTGGCTGGTCATGTGGCACTTCTATGCGTCATGCTGGGAGGGTGTGCAGCCTGGACCTCCCCAACTCCTCTCAATCGCCCATATTTCGTGCTGGAGTCGGGAGAATCAAAAACATTTCAATCGCTTGCAAAGAAACAAGAGGGTTTGGCGGTGAAGTGCAGCGAAACAAATTCCTGCGATCATGTCTACTTCACGCAGGGGTTACTCGGGCTCTATGAAAGCCGCGAAGTTGCAGAGAAATACTTTGGAAAGGTCTTGGCTGTCGCTCCTAAGAGCCAACTCGCCGCATCAAGCAAAGTCTGGATTCAACTGTTGCGAGAACATGCCGCTCCTGAACCCAAATCGTGGCCAGAGGCCGTTCTTCTTGCGCCTGCCCTTGCCGATGCAAACACGTCGCTGGCTCAGACTGCAGACCGTCTGGTGCGGGACTTGCTTGATCGAGAAGTGGTCATCCAGCAACTTCGCGCACTGAAGAATGGCGACTTTCAGACAGTTGAGGCTCTACAGAGAGAACTCGCCGATCGAGACCATAAGATCGAGTCGCTCCTCTCGAAGAGAGACCAGGGGAAGCTGGCTGCTGACCCGACCGTCGTCCAAGGCCTGCAAAAACAGCTTGCAGAACGAGACAAGAAAATCGAAGAGCTGTCCACGCAACTCGAAGCATTGAAACGAATCGATCAAGAAATGCGCGAGAAGGTGCGCCCGATCCGTCCACCATCGACGGCTGCCCCGGTTCCTGCTCCCGACACGACACCGTAACGAACATCAGAAGGAACACCATGGACCAAGAGAACATTCTCGTAGTTGACGATGACGAAGGGCTGCTTCACCTGTTGAAGATGCGGCTGTCCGCCATGGGATTTACCGTCACCTCCTGCACGACGGGCCAGGACGCGGTCGGAGAAGCCAAGAAAAAGATGTTCAATCTGGCGATTACCGACCTTCGTCTCCGTGGTGAGGATGGGTTGGATGTGACCGAGGAACTGCTTCGCATCCACCCCGGTCTTCCGGTCATCATTCTGACAGCTCATGGGAGTATTCCCAATGCCGTTGAGGCCATGCAGCGCGGCGCATTTGGATACCTGACCAAACCGTTCGATGACAAGGAACTGAAAGCCACGATCGAAAAGGCGCTGTCGCAGCAACGGATGAGCCGGGAGATTCAGCGGCTCAAGTCGTTGGTCAAAGAACTGTATGGCCTCGAAAATGTCGTTGCACGAAGCCCTGCAATGCAGCGGCTCTTTCAGCAGATCGCCCAAGTGGCCGATTCAGACGCCACCATTCTGCTCTTTGGGGAAACCGGAACCGGCAAAGAAGTGATGGCCCGTGTCATTCATACGAACAGCCGGCGGGCCAAAGGCCCGTTCGTTGCGCTCAACTGCGCCGCGATTCCGGAGACCCTGTTTGAAAGCGAGCTCTTTGGACACGTCAAAGGTGCGTTCACCAGCGCACATGGCGCCAAACGCGGCCTCTTCCAAATGGCCAACGGAGGCACGCTCTTCCTCGATGAGATCGGCGAAACGCCTCTTGCGATGCAAGTCAAACTGCTGCGCGCCGTGCAGGAACGCGAGATACGAGAGGTGGGATCGGAAACATCCACGAAGGTGGACGTTCGCATTATCGCTGCGACGAACAAAGATCTTGGGGAGGCGGTCAAAAACGGAAGTTTCCGCAATGATCTGTATTACCGAATTTCGGTGGTGCCGCTGTTCATTCCGCCGTTACGCGATCGGCGCGACGACATTCCATTATTGGCGCAGCACTTCCTCAAGCAAAGCGTAAAGCGCGCAAACAAGGATGTGAAAGGGTTCACGCCTACCGCGCTCCATCGGCTGATGGTCAACCCGTGGCCCGGCAATGTACGGGAATTGGAGAATGCGGTCGAAAAGGCTGTGGTGATGTCACGCCAGGATATGCTGACGCCGGATCTGTTGCCGTCGGTCAGCGTGTCGCCCGATGCGCCGCTCAAGCCGCTTACCGAAGCCAAAGAAGAGTTCGAGCGAACCTATTTGAAGAATGTCCTCCAACTGACCGGTGGAAATATTTCTCGTGCCGCCCAATTTGCCGGCCGGTACCGAGCCGATTTCTATAAGATGCTCAGAAAGTATGGCCTCCACCCGTCGACGACGAAGGGAAGACCCGATCCGGAATTGGAAGCACTGGAAGAGGAAGCGAATCTCACTGAGGCAGAGCGGTAGTCCAGGGGCGGCACTGAGTGTGAAGCCCGAAGGCAAAAATCTTGATGCCAAGATAGTTTGGAAGAAGTACCGGTCTTGGCATGTGAACGAAGACCTCTAGAAAATGTATGTCCGGCGAGCCCCTGCACACGTTCCCCTCCGAAGTTGACGCATGTTCTTCTCCACCTCTGGTCTGATAAGGTTCGAGATCAAAACGCACTCATCCTGCAGGGGGCTCGCGGATTTAACGAATGAGCGCATCTGTAAACACGCGAGACTTGGCTTGGATGATTGAGAGAAGAAATAGAGCCAAGAGGAGATGGCATAGATGAGCAGGTATTTTCTAACTAAATGAAAATGCAGTTGAAAGTCATGGCATTGAAAATCTGAATTTCATCGGGTAACATTTTCGTGCAAATGCAAACGGCGGGAACTTTTGACGCACACCTTTCATTGACACGTCCAGGTGGTGGCTCACACTACCTTTAACAGAACGAGGGAGGGAACATGGCAGCCTCATCACACACAAGCAGTGACCGTGAATACGACATCTCCCAGTGGTACAATTCGACCCCGTTTAAGCTCGGATGGTTTTCAATGCTGGGGATCGGCGTCTTTTGGGTGCTGTACCAACGCGCGTTTGGGTACTCGCACGGCTTGGACTCGATGACCCCCGAATTCGAATCCGTCTGGATGGGGC
>Ga0214472_10000371_pt1 | contig 56474 bp, 48 predicted proteins | sample RVTome_6_FD_207662 | JGI IMG/M metagenome (GOLD analysis project Ga0214472, IMG submission 207662) | Soil microbial communities from uranium-contaminated site in the Upper Colorado River Basin, Wyoming, United States - RVT140D175 | ecosystem: Environmental > Terrestrial > Soil > Contaminated >...
TAGGAAAACAGCGCACCGCTCTTACTATCCTCACCCCGCATCACGTGCTCTTTCTCTGCAAATCCTCCAACACAGAGAATCACAACCAAGATGTTATCGCGAGTACTTTTTCAGCAGCCTGCTAGAGCGGATCATATTTTGTCGGAACCACTTCGTGGTTTCGGCGAACTATGTGAATCCGCTCTATCTCATATGGTTAGATCAGATTCACCGGCACGACGGATCGCTTGTGGCGTTTCCATCTAAACCGGATCTGATCCAGGCGCGCGCCCTCTATGAAGTCGGAGAGCCGGTCCAATACGGACCGGCTTTTTCTTTTGTGTGATCTGGCACCAACGAACCGAACAACAATTCACGTTCGAAAGACGCAAAATCACAAGGCTTTCACGTTCATTTCCAGTGTCCCTCACCGTCGGATGACGGCGCCACCCGATAGTTCGCCCCAGTCGACTTCGACCTCAAACACGAGACGAATTCGACTTGAACATCATGGCGATGGTGGATGCAGCACTGCACCCGTCAGACGAATGGTGAAACGGGGTATCGCCGGCTGTCCGTCAATACACGCGGCCGCGCCGACCCCGAATATCAATTGGTCCGCTGAATAGCGGAACATCCGCCGACTCACTTCTTCAAAGCAAGGATAAACGATGACACCAATTCTCATTCACAACAGCTTTGGCGCCGACAACATCGCCAAAGCCACCGTTCCCTTCATCATCGGAGGCGCCGCCGCCGCTAAGGGCCAGACGGCCATGTTCCTTACGCACGAGGCAATCTTCCTCGCGACCAATACTGGGGCCCGCGGGCTGCAAGCGGAAGGCTACAAACCCGTCGCCGACCTCGTCGACGCATTCGTTGCCAATGGAGGCACGCTGTGGGTGTGCAAGGCCTGCGCCGACGCCAAGGGCGTCACTGCTGACGACCTCAGGCAGGGCGCCGAGATTGCCGGCGCCGGGCATATTCTGGGCCTCATCGAAAATGGCGGCCAAGTGCTGATGTAGCAGCGCCCCTTGCCGGCGGATCTGGATCGACGAAGGATCCGTCGGCGATACAGGGGCGGTCACGTTGTGGTTCAACCTTGATCGGCTCCGGCATCGTGCAGCAATCCAAAAGCGAACGCTAATTCAGCCCCGCCTTGCGCAGTCCGTCGAGGTAGGTGCCGATCTGGCTCTCGTCGCGCAGATAAAACATCCGCTTGCGCACAAACTCGAGATTGACCTGAGGTTGGTCGCGCTTTAGCTCCGCAAGCGCCTGGACAGCGGCGTCGATACGCCCCAGGTGACCGAGCGCAGATACGAGAACTGCGCGCGCCAGGTAGTGTGCATTCGGCACCTGCACCGATTCTCCGGCCCATTGCGCCGCATGCTCGAAATCGTGCCGGAACAGATGCGCCATCGCCCCGTAGTTCAGGAAGGCCCAGCGATAAGGATCTTGAGGGCTCAATCGCACTGCTTCTTCGAAACAGGGCAGCGCCGTGTCCATCTGTCCGGCATAGGTGAGCGAATCCCCCAAGGCGCAGTGGGCCTGGGCCATCGACGGGTTGAGCTTGATTGCCGCATACAGCTCGGAGAACGACCGCTCATACTCACCACGTGCCAGATAGACTCGACCAAGCGCAAACCGGCAGACCGCGTCGCGCGGATCAAGCCGGCTTGCTTCGCGGGCGAGTTCGAGCGCCTTGTCGAGGAGGCCGGTATCCGGGTCAGCGTCGAAATAGATGGCGTTGATCACCATCGCATAGGACAGCCGCGCCATGGCGGCCGCAAAACGTGGATCGCGTTCGAGTGCGTGCTCGAAAAGGCGTTGCGCCTCGCGGTTGGTTTCCCCGCTGAATTCATATTGCACCGAAAGCGCGCGGTGATAGAAATCCCACGCACTCATCTCGGTCTTGTCCAGCGACCGTGTTCCGGCGCCCTCAAGTGTGACGAGTTCTGCCTCAATGGAGGCAGCGATGGTCTGGCTCAGATCGTCGATAATGTCCTGCGGATTCTCGCTCTTGTGATCATATCGGTTTACCCAGAGATAGCGGCCCTGCTCGAGCCCGATCAGCTTCACGTTCAGCCGCAATTGCTCGCCCCGTTGCCGGATCGAACCATCCACCGCATGCCGTAGCGATTGCTCCGCGGCAATGCGTTGCATGTCGCTTGCAGTCAGCCGTGCGGCCTCGGCTATCGGACTGGCCTTGACCTCGAGCCAGCGATATTTGGATAGCGCTGTCACCAGTTCCTCCGACAGCATGGCCGCAAGCGCTTCGGTCTCGGAAGATTCAGACTGGACGGAAAAAGGCAGGACCGTGATTGTGGTTTGCCCGTGCGCCGTCGCCGGAATGTCGACCCGATGCGCCTCCGGCTCCGATGCGTGATCGTCGTGCCCGCTCAATCCGGCCTGGCGAATTTCGGCAAGCAGTCTTTGCGTGCTGGGGCCGGGCTCGACCTGCAGTTCGCGTTGAAGAATTTCGCTGCAGCTCTTGTACTGCTGGATGGCGGCGGCGCGTTGACCTTGCTGAGCATGAATGCGCATCAGTAGCCGGTGCGAAGACTCCCGCAATGGATCGAACGTCACCAATCGATGCGCCAGGGCTATGGCCTCGTCCGGTTCGCCTTTTTGGAGCAGATATTCAGCGCCGCGTTCAAAGGCCGGACATGCAAGAGTTGCCAGACGTCGGCTTTCGGTCAACAGCCAGTCCTGGAAATCCTGTTCGCGCACATAGAGGTTGCTCAATAATGTACCCGAATAAAGACGGGCGGCGTCGAGATCGGCTTGCGGTTTGTGTTGCGCGACAAGGCTGGAAAACCGTTCGACGTCGGTCGTCACCAACTCAACGTTCAGGCCGACCTGGTCGTTGAGCGTAACGACGACCTCGTTTGACCCGAAATCGAGCAGTTTGCGCAGTTTCGAGATGGCCTGGCGCAGGCTTTGCCGCGCCTGATCAGTGAAACGGTCGCCCCAGAACAGCGTCACAAGCTGGTCGCGGCTCGGCGGCATGTCGAGGTTGAGTGCAAGATATGCCAATATGCCCTGCAGCTTTGCTCCGACAACGGGGATGTGCTTGCCGTCCGGGCCGCGAACTTCTAGCGCGCCGAACAGTCGAAGTGTAATCTTGCCCACGCGCTGCTCCTTCCTTCTACGACCGAAGAACAACTATTGCGCAGACGGCAATAGTTGTTCTTCGGTAGGGACGTAGGATTCATATCAGGATTTGGCAGAAGTTCCCAGTTTTCACGCGTCATTGACGCCCAAATCCCGGGCAGGTGCGCTCGGCACGCTAACGATAAGGTCACCCTGATGCTAGACGAATGGCCAAACGAAGTGACGTCGCCAAGTGAACGCCTTTTCTGACATTCCACAGTCTGTCCGCGGTTCAAGAAAGGAACCTCAAAAATGACCTTGTCAACACGCCCAGCGCCCGCGCCACGCCGGCCCGCCAGTGGCATAGCCGATTCCATTCTTGATACTATCGGCAACACTCCAATTGTACGAATTAACAAACTGGCGCCGGACGGCGTGGAAATGTTCGTCAAGCTCGAGGCGTTCAACCCGCTAGGTTCGGTCAAGGACCGGCTGGCGCTCGGCATCATTGAGGCGGCCGAGCGAGACGGCAGCCTGAAGCCGGGACAGACAGTTGTCGAAGGCACAAGCGGGAACACCGGCATTGGTTTGGCGATGGTATGTGCTCAAAAGGGCTACCCGCTTGTCGTGACCATGGCCGAAAGCTTCAGCATCGAACGGCGTAAGCTCATGCGGTTCCTTGGCGCGCGGGTGATTCTGACCCCGGCGGCCGACAAGGGTACTGGCATGCTGGCCAAGGCCAAGGAACTGGCTGAAAAGCACGGTTGGTTTTTGTGCCACCAGTTCGAGAACGAGGCCAATCCCGATATTCATTCGCGGACTACGGCCGAGGAAATCCTCGCCGATTTCGGGCCCGACGGCCTGGACTATTGGGTTAGTGGGCTCGGTACCGGCGGCACATTCAAGGGGGTGGCGCGTGTTCTCAAAGACAAGAGCCCCGGGACGGTAATCGTTGGCACCGAACCTGACAATTCGCCGCTGATCTCGAGCGGAGTTGGCCAGACATACAACGACGATGGCACTCCGGCGTTGAGCCAGCCAGGCTTTCGACCGCACCTTATGCAGGGCTGGACGCCGGACTTCATTCCAAAACTGGTAAAGGATGTTATCGATGCAGGCCATATCGACCGCATGGAACTGGTCAGCGGTGCCGAGTCGATGCGGCTTGCGCACGAGCTTGCAGTCAAGGAAGGCATCTTTTGCGGCATTACCGGCGGCGCGACGTTTGCCGCTGCCCTCGCGGTTGCCAGCACCGCCTCCAAGGGTTCGCGCATCCTCGCCATGATCCCCGACACCGGCGAGCGCTATCTTTCGACGCCGTTGTTCGAACCGATCAGCGTGGACATGAGCGAGGAAGAGCTTTTCATTGCGGCCAGCACGCCCAACCACCGGTTCGATGCCAAGGGCGCGGCAGCGCCGGCCGCCACGGCGGTAGCCGATCCTACGCCCGCCGCTGCTGGTTTCGTTGGAATGGTGACGAATGACAAGAGCAATCCTGTTGTCTTGTTCGCACTCGAATGGTGCGAGTTCTGCTGGTCGGTTCGAAACCTGTTCAAGGCCCTGAACGTCGCCTACCGTTCGATTGATCTGGACTCGGTCGAGTACCAGAAGGATGCCTGGGGCGGTGAGATAAGGGTTGCGTTGCGCAAGGCGACAGGCACGCCGACCATCCCCCAGGTCTTCGTCGGGGGAAAGCACATAGGCGGATGCACCGAAACTCTGGACGCATTCAATGACGGCAGCCTGCAGACATTGCTTGATGCCAATCATGTCGCCTTCGAAGCCGACAAGGCGCTGGACGCCTACACATTGCTGCCCAAGTGGCTGCATCCGCGATGAGCGAGGCGTCGATGACCGAGGATGGTTTTGCTGTTGCTGCGCGGGCCGCGGTTCTCGCCGCCGACTATCGGCTGAGCCCGCAACGCCTCCACGCCCAGGCGGGACTTGAGGAACTGCGGGCCGGCTTCGACACCGGCCTCCCCGATATTGGCCGCCCATCAAATCAGGTTATAGACGACCTCGTCCGCGCCGCTGGGCCTGGTCTGGTCGGCAATACCCAGCCGGGATTCCATGGCTGGGTCATGGGCAGTTCGCATCCGGCCGGCGTTGCCGCAGACTGGCTGACATCGGCCTGGGGCCAGAATGCTGCCATCTATCACACGTCGCCAGCCGCGGCGGTGGCCGAGGAGATTTCCGCCAAATGGCTGCTCGAACTCCTGGATCTGCCGAGAACGGCCGCCGTCGGTTTCACATCCGGCGCGACAATGGCCGGCTTCATCGGCCTCGCCGCCGCGCGTGGCGAAGTGCTGCGCCGGGTCGGGTGCGACATCGCGAGGGACGGGTTGCAAGGCGCGCCTCTGATCAAAGTATTCATTAGCGACGAATCCCATGTCTCGAATTTCGCGGCACTGCGCTATCTGGGCCTTGGCGAGAGCAATTTCGTGCGCGTTCCCGCCAATGCCCAGGGAGTCATGGATGTTGCGGCTCTGGCGCTGGCCCTCAACTCGGAGATCAATGGCGCGGCCGTCGTCCCCAAAATAATCGTCTGCCAGGCCGGACACATCAATAGCGGTGCCTTCGACCGGTTTGAGGCTATAGCGGATCTTGCCGAGCGCACCGGCGCATGGCTGCATATCGACGGAGCCTTCGGCCTCTGGGCACGGGCCACGCCCGACCACAAGGTGCTGGTCGCCGGCGCCGAGCGTGCCGATTCCTGGGGAGTAGACGGCCACAAGTGGCTGCAACTGCCCTACGAGAACGGCTTCGCCATTGTCCGCGACCCGGTGGCGTTGCGCCGTGCCATGGACATCACCGCCAGCTATCTCACCCAGACTGCCAATGATGGCCGCAACCCGACCCACTTCGGTCCGGAACTCTCGCGCCGGGCACGCGGATTTGCCGTCTGGACCATGCTGCAAACGCTGGGACGGCAGGGCATCGCCGACATGATCGACAACCATTGCCTGGCGGCGAAAAGACTGGCGGCTCGGCTGGCTGCGGTTCCCGGCGTGCGAATTGAGAACGATGTCGTCCTCAATCAGCTCGCGCTCACATTTGGCTCGGGCAGCGACGATGTCACCCAGCGCGATCACGCCACACAGGCTGTATGCGACCGGCTTAATGAAACGAGGAGTTATTTCCTGCGTACGGCGGATTGGAAGGCCAGAACCATTCTGCGCGTTTCGATGATCGGCACAGGCACAAACCTCACCGCCGCGGATCATTTGGCAGACGATATTCGTGATGCCTGGAGCAGCTTCCTGGCCGAGCGAAATCACGGTTCCGGCGCTACCTAACTTCCGTTCGGTCGCCGTCCTTCTTCGCTTTACCAAGGATCTCTATCTACTTGATCAACTGTCTCAAGCGGCATTTGGCGGATCGCAAACGTCGGCTCTCTGGGCGTAGTTCCCTTCTAAGGTCCGGACGGGATCGTCGCGTCACATCCGTCACCGGTCCTGGCCGGGATCGGTGACGGGGTATCCATAGCAGCGCCGAGACACATAAGGTGTTTAGTCGGCAAATCCACCGACAGGTTTTCCCATACTGACCCGCTCTTCAACGCGATACCCCAGCTGGTCATAGAATGCGATGACGGCTGCGTTGGACGAACGGACCTGCAGGTTGATCTTCACGCACCCCAGCGCTTCCAGCCGCCTCTCCGCTTCTTCGATCAGGCGCGAGCCAATACCCGAATTCCGGCAGGCTTCCAGGACACTGACTGCATAGAGCCAGCCGCGATGCCCGTCATAGCCTGCCATGACCGAACCAAGCACCCGCTCGCCGTCGACAGCCAGAATGAAGAGATCCGGTTGTGCCTTGATTTTTGCAGGGATAGCAAAGTCCGCAGCGTTCCACGGACTTTCGCCGGGGAAAGACTCCTGCCAGAGGGCTTTGACACCGTCGAAATGACGAGCCTGGTAAGTTACGATTTCCATGATCTGCCCGTTGCGCGCCTGAATTCCATATTTTTCCGCCTGCCGTGCGCAATTGCAACCACTTCGGCGCTCAGGTATCACGGCTAATTCGTAACAACCTATGGCCCACAGGTAATCTCGGCGAACCCGTCGCAGTTGTACTGTGCGCAGATCGTCTCGTCCCCGAGGATAAATGTCGGAAACAATCCACCGATATTACTGTCTTTCTTCCAGGCAACTGCGCGCTCGAAGCCCTTCAGACGGCACCATCTGGCTGCGGCCGGTTCACCGCATTCACCTTTATCGCTGAGACAATAGTTCAGCCGATATACGTCATAGACCGGGAAGGTAAAAAACTGTGTCCCGGGCAGTGGCTCCGGCTCGGCAGGTTCAGGCTCCCGCGGAGCCGTCTGCGTCTGGGAGAGTTGAGGCCTGCTGAGCTGCGATCGGGATGGCTGCACACCGGATACCTCCGTCCGGGAGGGCGGCGGCGAGGGCGTGGAGTACGCAGCCGCACCGGCGGAGCCAACTGGCGCGAGTGCCGGCACCGGATCGGCTTGCGACACCGGCGATAAGGATGCAGCCCCGGAACTGGTGGCGGGAGAGGGTTCTGGAGTAAGTGTTGCCGGAACGGGCCGGGGACTCTTCCTGGCGCTTTCGACAGCCTGCGATTCAAGCGTTTTCGATGCCATGCCTGGTACGCCGGAGGCCGGTTTCTCCGGCGCCGGGGTTTCCGCCGGACCGGTTTCTTCAGCCTTCAATGTCGGTGCTGTGGTTTTGGTCGCTGCGCCTTCGGCCAGCGGCATTTTTGCAGAGTCGGGCATTTCGACCCGCAGAGACCGGACACGATCCCGGAACAGCAGGCTGGACAGGAGGATATCGCGCCGATCACGGCGGCCGGTTGCAGCCGCCTTTTTGCGGTCCGCGCCACGGCGCGCCAAGAGGGATACAGACTCGCCCCGGCAATCGTCGGCATCGAACAGCAGCACCCGAAACCGGCGGTCACGGCTTTCGTACCGGGCATCAAGGTCCGAGGGTTGCAGCAATGCAATCCTGTCGCTGCGAAGCAAATCCATCTGCGCCTCCAGGCCGGCCTCTGGAGAGGCTTTCAGATTGACACAGCCTCGCATCGCCTCTGCCGGGGCTGGCGAGCGTGAGAGGGAAGATCGAAAATCCAGTGGAACGAAGCGCCGGATGAAATTGAAGGAGCGGAGAACATTCCCGCATCCCCTGCTGTAAGACCGCTCTCGTTTCATCAGCAGCGCCCCCAGTGGAGGGCCCAGATCGCGACGATAGAGAATGACCGATGCATAGCCGTCTTCACCGGCATCTCTCAGATCTCCGGCACTCGTATCCCCTGCCCTTTCCGGCAGAAACGCCGCCGTCGCACCGGTCCAGATCAGGTCCGGGTAGCGGTCGCTTCCCAGCGTCGGCACGCAGCTTTGATCCTGTGACATGAAAAAGGCACGGCGGAACAGAACGACAGCAACCGAGGCGCCGACCTTCAGGGATCGCACCGTCGCGGCCTGATCATCTCCAAGTTGCTCGACGTAGGCGTAGGACTGTCCCGCACCGAGCTCGAAACGTCGTGTACGTCCCGAGAAGTCAGGGCCATCAAACACCAGCACTTCGAAGGTACCGGGACCACCAGACGACGCTTCCTGAGCCATGGCCGCAGAGACGGAAATCATGGCGATAGCGAAAGGCGGAACTATAAGACAAGAAAAAAAGAGGGCTGCGATAACCTGCCTTGCGATCTCCAAACGGCTTGTCGTCATTTTGGATACCCTGACCGGGAAGCAATCGCGAAGGCTAGAGCAATATCGGGAAGTTTGAAACCGCTGACGGGATCTTCTCGTCCGGATCGCGAACGCACGAAAACGTATTCCCGTAAATTCAGAGCGCGCGCTGGATATATTCGCTATAGTCTTTTTGGCGCCGATGGTAATCCGCCGCGAAATGCGGGCTTGAAACGATGAAGTCAGCGGTCGCACGATTGCAGGCGAAAATGACGTTATACAGGGTCGACAGCCGAGTAAGCGCCTTGACGTCGACGTCGTGTGGCAGGGACGTCATCGGATCCATGAAGAAGAACAGCACATCAAGCTTTTCCTCGGCGATCATGGCGCCGAGCTGCTGATCTCCCCCCAGCGGTCCGCTCTTGAGCAACGATATCCGCAGCGAGGGACAGTGCTCGATGATGTTTTGCCCCGTGGTTCCGGTCGCCCAGAGATTATGCGGCTGCAGGGCCGCCTCGTTCGCCACGACCCAGTCGACCAAATCCGGTTTCATCTGATCGTGCGCCACAAGGGCAATGTTTCTTACTGTTGTGACGATCGTTCGCATCCTTTTAAAAAAAACCGGTCAGACCTGGCCTGCAAATCACGGTTGTCCGATCATCCGGCTGCCTGATCATCGCGGCGCCGGTGCTTCCACCTCGCCGCCGGCGTCCCTCCAGGCTGTGAAGCCACCGGCGATGTGCGCGACCGGGCTCAGCCCCATACGCTGGACCGTCTGAGTTGCCAGCGCCGACCGCCAGCCCATGGCGCAGAAGAAAACAAATCTTTTCCCAGATCCGAACTCGGCGTCAAAGTACGGACTGTCCGGATCGATCCAGAATTCCAGCAGGCCCCGCGGGCAGTGCTTCGCCCCCGGTATCTTTCCCTCGCGCCGAAGCTCGCGCACGTCCCGCAGATCGACGAAGAGAACTTCGGGATCTCCCTTCGCGGCCAGTGCTTCTTCGAGGGAAAGGGTTTCGATCTCCCGCTCCGCGTCAGCCACCATCTGCGCCACACCGATTTTCAATGTCATCAGTTCTGTTCCTATCGATCTTTCACCGCAGGGAGGTGAGCGGAGAACTGTAGCACAGTCAGGCGTCAACTGTCCCCAGGAGGTGAAACACGACCTGCCGCCGGTGCGGCGCACGCCGATGCTCGAACAGATAAATCCCCTGCCAGGTTCCCAGAAGCGGACGTGACGACTGGACCGGTATTGAAAGCTGGGTTTGGGTCAGAGCGGCCCGGATATGCGCCGGCATGTCATCGGGGCCTTCAGCTGTATGGCGGTAAAGCCCCGGGTCTTCACTGATCAGCCGGGTGAAGAATGTCTCCAGATCACGGCAGACATCAGGATCGGCGTTTTCCTGTATCATAAGCGAAGCCGAGGTATGCCGGCAGAACAGGGTCAGAAGCCCGTTTTGGATTCCGGTTCCCTCGACCCAGTCAAAGACTTCGCCGGTAAACTCGACCAGTCCCTGCCCAGACGTCGAAATCGTGAAGGTGGTTTGCGACTGCTGCATGACGTAAACCTAAATCAACCTGCGCTCGGATGGAAACACCAGGGTCAGGATCTTGTGTGGATGGGCCTTTGCAGGTCGTCCTGGATCGGATCATATGGTTGGAGCAGATTTACCGGATTGACGGATCGCTTGCGGCGATTCCCTCTAAACCGGATCTGCTCCAGGCACCATCCTGCCGCACGACCGTTGTCAACGACTCGAAGGAAGCCCTGATGGCGTCCGACACCAGAAACCCGGATTCTGACGAACCCAGACGCTCCATCGAACCGGTCTGGCTCCACTGGGCCCGTCAGCTTCAGTCCCTTGCCCAGACCGGTCTGACCTTCGCGACCGATCCTTACGATAGCGAACGCTATCAGGAAGCACATGCGCTGGCACTGGATATGCTGGCCGCCATTGGCAAGGTCGAAACGGCTACGGTTGCCGCCCTCTTCGAAAACGAGGCCGGATACGCCACGCCCAAGGTCGATGTCCGCGGCGCGGTGTTCCGCGACAACCGGATTCTGTTGGTCCGGGAAGTCACCGACGGCAAATGGGCACTTCCCGGCGGCTGGGCCGACGTCAATCTGTCCCCCAGCGAAAATATCGAGAAAGAGATCGTCGAAGAGTCCGGCTATCTTGCCAAGGTCAGTAAACTGGCTGCCGTGTATGACCGGCTCAAACACCCGCATGAACCGCCGCATCCCTTTCATATCTACAAGATGTTTTTTATCTGTGACCTGATTGGCGGCAGTGCGCAGGCCAGCATCGAAACCAGCGAAGTGGGATTTTTTGAAGAGACCGGCCTGCCGGAGCTATCACGCGGGCGCGTGCTGGAAAGTCAGATCCACCGGATGTTCGAACATTGGCGCGATCCGACTCTGCCGACGGATTTTGACTGAACGCTGAAACCCGTCCCGCCAGAAGGCCGGACAGCCAGATGTCACAAACCCGCTGACTGCTCGGATTCCCATTCCCTCAGCTTGCCTTGTGAAGCCTTAACGCAGGACTTGGAGTTGTCGCGGAAGACGAGCCGACAGGTCGTGGTCAGCTTTTGTGCGGCCTCCCGATCATTATTCCTGAGCATCGCGTCGATCCGAAAAGGATAGAGACCCGCCGGCTCCTTGAAGCGCAGCCAGGCATCTTCGATCAAGGCATCCGCCTTTTGGATCTTGCCGTCGTCACGATAAATCCGGATCGCCTGACGATAGACATCGAACGAGGGTTCGGGCCCTTGAACCGCCCTCTCCAGGTTGGTCAATTGCTTGTTCTTTTCGCCTTGTATTCCACGCAAATCCGCAAAATTCAGACGTGGCAACGCTAAGCTCGACCCACGTCCCTTTATCGATGCAAAAGCCTTCTGCTCCGCGCTCTTGAAATTTTCAACGGCAGTGTAGTTCCGGGTTTCCCAGCTGTTGCGATAGATAGTCAGAAGTTCGGCAACAACCGGCTCCGACAGAAAACTCCCCCAACCTGAACTGTCCGCTTCACGCGCGTCGAGCTGCTCTTCCATCTCCTCGTAGCGTTCATCGATGTAATCCACCAGTGAATCCAGACGCTCCTGAGTCTCCGGATGGCGTTCCTCAAGATCAGCGGTCAGAGCTTCGATTTCCAGCGTCAACTTTCCAACGAACCCGGCAATCGCAGTGGCCAAATTCTTTTGGCTGGCAGCCTGGGCGTCAAGCTCGGCCCGGCGCGCGGCAAAGGGGTCGCTTTCCGATTCCTTGAAATATTGCAACAAACGTTCGAGAAAGATCGGCCCCTGACCGGCATCGTAGTCGGTCCGTGCAAGCAGGTCGAAGGCCAGAAGATCAGCCTCTATTTCCTGATCGCGTGCCCAGCTCGGCGCTAGGGCCGTATCGGTGAGAAACAGGCTTGCGCGACTGGCGACCCAGCCGATAAGCGCCTTTTTTTGCAGGCTTTCCTGGTCATCTTTGCCAAGCAGGCCGTACGCAGCACCGAATTCAAGCGCTGAGGTGAAGCCGACTTCGGCGAAGTTCACCAGCTTTTCGTTGGTTTTCGACAGCCAATCACTATCGTGATGGTTCAGGATGACGTGTGAAATTTCATGGGCGACGACAAAAGCCATCTCGTCTTCGCTTTTGACGTCGGCGAGGATGGCGATCGGGATCCCGATCACACCATCGTGCATGGCGTTTGCATCGCCGAGGCCGCGTCCGCCCGTCACCACGAAACGGATCGGTACGTCGGTTACCGGCTGCACGGCCAGAATTCTGGCAGCGATATCGTTGAGCTTTGTCTCCAATCGGGCTTCCGGTATCAGCCCGGCCCGATTGAGCCGGAAATGGGTAACGCCGTCAGTCAAAAGATTGACGTCACTTTGCTTGTAATCAGTTGCTTTGGGTTCCGGCTCCTGGAATTTTGTTCCGCTGTAACCATCCTCATCCTTACCGAAAGCAGCTTTCGCCTGGTTGCCACCGGGAACGACCTGTTGTTCACGTTCGAAGATCGATTTCTGCCAGGGGCCCGCTTTCAGCCCATCGATTATCCTGGCGTCTTCGCCCGGCGCTCCATCGACCTGCCGATCGATCCACTTGAAAAGATCTGCCCGGGCCAGGCCGGGCTGCACAACCAGCAGAAAGACAAAGACAACCGCCCCGACAACTGTCCTGGTCTTTGCACCCAATCCCCGGCGGCGCGGTCCATCAGCCGATAAAGATATCATCGGCAACTATCCCCGGAGCCACGCGAAACCGCATTTCCGGTCGACTCGTTTTTAACGTTTGCCAAGGTGGGACAGGGCGGGAGGCCGCTCGCAACTGCGTCTGTCTGCACGTTCTTGCGCTTCACCCAGACTTCTCTGCCGTCATATTGAAAGGCTAAACGGCTGCCGGTAATGCCTATGATCGTATAGTTTGACCCAAAATCCTTTGCGGGCACTCTCTTCCACACGGACTTGGTGGCAGCGTCCTTATAAAGTTTGATTTTCGAGCCATTAAATCCGGTGATTTCTCCCGGGGATTCCGCAATAGCTCCAGTTTTCACATAGCCATCGATCAGAATAAACGCCGCGATCAGAATCAGAAAGATACCAAAGAGCTTCTTCCCCATCCGCTTCGCTCCTCTCTTACCAACTATTGTTTGCAGTATAACAAACTGACTTCCCGTTACAATCCCTGGATTCATTCAGAGCGGGTATTACTACCCTGCTGCCACCCACCCAGACCGGGCCAGAGCGGAGGCAGCAGCTTCCAGGCACGGGGAAGAGAACGCAGGAACACGAGCGCAAACAATCCGATGAAATTCAACGGGGCCGAGTTAAAAATCATCGTAGCGACAAAGATCATCCCCAGGACAACCAGTCCGCTGATCACCGGCAGTGCGACGGACAGGGCGATCCAGATCCCGTAGAATCTGAAGGCCGGTCCCGCTGTCCTGGCATCGCTCCCTGCACGCTCAATACGGCTCAGGAGAATAAAGCTGTATTCCCAGAGCGGAACGACCAGCAGAAACCCGAGAAGCATCAACAGCAGCTTCATCGGCACGCCCAGAAAGGACGGTTCCCCGATCAGGTTCTTCGGGCCGCCGTATATCAGGAGGTTTTCAATGGCCATTGCGTGAAAGTAGACCCCATTCAGCGGCCAATGTGTCGGCGGTGTAAAACCGTCTTCAAGACCCGTCAGATTCTGCGCGTAGATAACAACGGCATTTTCGAGATCGCCGCTTTGGAAACCGCCTTCGAGCATCTGCGCCAGACGATAGCTTTGTACCGGCGGGCACGTCTGCCGCAACGGCGACACGAACTCAAAAGTTTGATCCTTCACGATTTTGCCGAAAAGCAACCACAGGCGCTGCCACCAGTCAGACGGAATCTCCAGGCAGGGATAGCGGCCATTGCGCAGGATGCTATCGCCATTGAGCGTGAGTTCGAAGCTCGGCGTGGACCAGTGAAGCTTCAGTTCGTCAGCCAGGCCCGAATTGATTTTCTCATCTGTGCAGACAGGTGCCGACGGCCCGCCAACAGCATCGAAAACAGCACAGGCCGCACTGGGCAGGCTGATTGCAGAGTCGGATTTCTTCCGTTGCTGGCTGGTAATCGACCCGTCGTCCTTTGCCGCGGGCTGTTGCTTCACCGGATCTCCCGCAGCTTCACCCGTCTGCGGCGTTGCTTCCGGATCGACCTCCTGTTGCAGGTCATCTTCAATCGCCGGCACTGTGGACAGGTTGCTGTCACGGGCACAACGTTGACCAGCTGCACGGTAATCCCAGAGAGGATATCTGGATCCCTGGCGAAGATAGCGCCCGCCGGGCACCGCCACCGCCATTCTGGAGGCGTTTTTTTCATATTCCTTGGGAAGAAAGAAGGGAAGCAAACACGGCGTCGCGGCAAAAAACAGAGGAATAGGGTTGTCGTCTTCCCGGTAGGACGCGACCACGTCACCCAGATAGGCCGACCCTCCCCGGAAGAAACGGTACGGATCCGTCCCGGTGACAGGCGGGCTTTCCTCGTCGCTATCGCTCCGGTCATCGATAAAAGCGATATCAACGAGCACCGCAGCTGGCTTCATCAGGCGCAGGCGCTCAAGAAACCAGGCATGAAAATCGTAACTCGCGGGCCAGGTCTCCTCATAAAGCGCGAGATCTTCTTCAAGAAGCTCGAAGACCACAACCTTTGGCAGCGGACGCTGAGACTGCGCCCGCCGCTCGTCACGCAATTTTTCATAGCTGGCGGCGCGGTATACCTGTTGATAAATAATGTCGGAATAATTGTCAGCGGCGCTCAGTGCCCCCAGAGGATCCACTTTCCCCGCAATGACGTAGATCGCAACGGCCGCAAGTGTCGCGACCGCAAGCCGGAGCGGCTTGACCTTCAGCGAGATACCCTTATTCACCACCTCTTCTTCCGGTGGCGGGCCATACCAGATCTTTACCCGGCGGGCCGAGCGCAGGGTCAAGGTTATCACAGCAGCCCGGCTGCGCGATCCGAGGCTGCCTTTGACCAACTCCACCTGATCGCGTGCGACCCAGACTTCCCGCCCGTCGAGATCGAAGGCGATCAGCGACGAACCGCCCTCAAAACGGCTGAATGGCCGGAGAATCCGGTAAGGAGGCTTCAAGTCCGCTCGCGACAGGATCGACTGCGTGACGCGTTCGTCAGACAGCCCGGGGGATCGCTCGGAAATGCACCTGGAAATGCGATGATAGAGTGTCACGAACGGCGTCTTGAAGCCCACGACCCGGCCATGCCCTCCACCCAGAGGATTCACCGCCCTATCTCCGGACAGTCACCTTGCGCCTCAAGTTTTTCTGACTGTCCCCACACCTGGAATACGACCAACTCCGCCCCCCGCCGCATATTAATCGCAGAAACAGCCTACGCGGGAAGATCTTCGGCGGCAAGTCCGGGCGCCCTGAGGGCTCTGAGATTGCCATGCACCAGTTGGTTTGAGCATCTGTGAAGATCCGGAATATCGGAGGATCCTGTGGGATATCGCAGGATAAGATACTGAAAGAAAAGGACTTCCAGTCAAGAACGGCGCGCAGCGCGGCGATTGTGTGCTTTGCGCACCGTGCGACGAAAACGAGGCCGTGCGACACCGGGTTTGCGCACCAGCAGCCAAAAGAACTGCTATGACCTGACGCGGCGCCACCTGAAATTTCGCGACAGGCCGGTGCGCAAACTAATTGTCGAAAGTGCACAAATTAATTGGCGCGCTACAACACTATGTCTCCGGTACGATCTGTTACCCATGTCTCCGGGCCGTACAAAAAGGAAATGGTGCGCCCGGCAGGATTCGAACCTGCGACCCCAGGATTAGGAATCCTGTGCTCTATCCTACTGAGCTACGGGCGCTTTCAAGGACTGTCGGAGCCCGTTATACACAGCGGGCCGGCGTTTGCCTACCGGGATTGACGAACAAAACCTGCGGTCGGTTCGACGAGGAACCGAACTGCACGGACCTCTTCGGGAGCGATGAAACCTGATCTGACCGCCAGCCAATGTGTCTGGCCGGAGAACCGATTAAAACAGCTTCTCCAGAGGAAGGTGATAATAAACCGTGGCGATTTCGACACCGGGATTGGTATCCCCGATGCTGGCGTTGGAGATATGGCCGAAGGCAAGGCCCAGACGAGAGCGGTCCTCGAAACGGTAGGCCAGTTCGATCTGCGAACGGAACTCGATCACGCTGTCCAGATCAAGACCACTCCCCTCGGTGAAGGCACCAACACCGAAACTGGGGGTGAGGACGACGCTCTTGCCGAAATAGATGTCGACCAGCAGACCCAATCCACCCCAGATTCCGCCTTCACTGGTGGCTTCGATTCCTGCCCAAGGCTTGAAGATCCAAAGCTTCTCATTGTGGCGGTATTCCAGGCGGAAGTCCGCCGCATCATCCGCACTTTCGTCCTTGATCGCGCGCAGCACGTCGAAGTAACCAACGCCAACGGACAGAAGCGCCGCATCATCGTCCTCCGCAGACGCCATGGATACAATCGCAGAGCCACTCAGGAACGTGAAGACCGAAGTGAGAAAAACGACGGTCGAAATGAAACGGCGCCAAGAAAACACGGCAAAGTCCCCCAATTCAAAACCCAACCAGGACGCTCACCGGACGAACCCCTCAATCCGCAGCCCCCATCGCAATCGGACAGCATCATACGAAACTTACGAGAGCGCGCAACTTCTTGTCGCAGATCGTAATTGCGCGGCCGCCCTATAAACCTGCCCGGATGAAAACAGCACGATCTGCAAAGCCGATCGCCGCCGGTCTCGAACCGAAAAACCGTGACAGAACACCCGGCCACTTTCCGCAACAGAGTAACGGACAACCTGAAGCCATCATATCAGGGTTTTGAATCGTTCGGATGCCGCGACCAAAGCCGTGCGGATGCCCGGCTCCATGGCCGAATGGCCGGCGTCCGGAACGACGATGTAATCGGCTTCCGGCCAAGCCTGATGCAGGTCGTAGGCCGTTACAATGGGGCACACCACATCGTAGCGGCCCTGTACGATAACGCTGGGAATATTGCGAATCCGGTCGATGTTATCCAGCAGGGCATTGTTGGGAAGGAAGACGGAATTGACAAAGTAGTGAGCTTCAATTCGCGCCAGGTTCAACGCCATGGCGTCTTCTCCAAACGCAGCCACTGTGCCGGGGCTGGGCAGCAGCGTCGAACAGCAGCCTTCGAAGGTGCTCCAGATACGGGCGGCCGGCAAATGAACTGCAGGATCGGGGTCGATAAGCCGCTTGTAGTAGTTGGTCAGCAGATCGCCGCGTTCTTCCAAAGGCAGGAATTCGGAAAAGCGGGCCCATTCCTCCGGAAAGATCACACGCATGCCGTTGAGGAACCATTCGATCTCGGAGGGGCGGCAGAGGAATATCCCGCGCAGGATCAGCCCGCGCACCTTGTCCGGAAAAGCCTGGGCATAAGCCAGAGCCAGTGTACTGCCCCAGGAGCCACCAAACACCACCCAGCGCTCGATCCCCAGCTTCTCGCGCAACGCCTCGATGTCGGCGATCAGGTGTTGCGTCGTATTATTGGTAAGTTCACCCTGCGGCCTCGAACGGCCGGCACCGCGCTGATCGAACACGACAATATGATACGCAGCGGGATCAAAGAAACGCCGATGATCCGGAGCCGCGCCTGCTCCCGGCCCGCCATGCAGGAAGACGACAGGCGTACCGTTCGGATTTCCGCAAGTCTCCCAGTAAATCTGATGCAGTTCATCGACAGCAAGATGCCCGCTTTCGGAAGGCGCGATGGAAGGAAAGAGGCCGCTCACCTGGCCCAGGCTGTCGGGTGTGGACATCATTTTACGGTTCAATTCCCTCATGCCACTAAAATCCCAAAACAGGCATCGCGATGCGGCGCTGACGATATGCAGACTAACCTGTTGTCGTCACCGGGAAAAGCTACAGACGACATTCGCTATTTGAAAACCACGCAACCCGATCGCCGACAGGTGCGGAAGAATAGACTGCAACACACCAGGGCGTCACCCCTGGCGTCCGTCTGAATGCAATTTTGGCAATCCCCATGCAGTTTCGTTTAAACTGGTACGATGACATCCGTTGCATCGATCCCGCTACGCCGCCACAGCCCACCAGGTGCAATTGCCAATTGGCGCCGGATGCGGACTTCGACCGCACTTGCCGTTCTCATGGTTTTCAGCTTGAGCAGCGCGTCTGAGGCGCTGGGGCAAGCGGATTCCCCGATAAAAGGGGCAGCGCCCGATTTCGAGCAGTTGCAGCCAGATGAAACCGGCAAGGTGACCAAAGTCATCGACGGCGACACACTCTTGCTCGAAAATGGCAAACAGCTGCGCCTGGTCGGCATCCAGGCGCCCAAATTTCCCGTGGGCCGCGGGACAGGGCTGACCTGGCCCCTCGCCGGTGAAGCCAAAGACACCCTTGAAGATCTCGTTCTGGGTCAAACGATAAGCCTTTTCTACGGCGGCGCCCGGCTTGACAGACACAGCCGGACTCTCGCGCAAGCAACCGACAGCCAGGGGCGCTGGCTCCAGGGCGAGCTGCTTCAACGGGGGCTGGCAAGGGTCTACAGCTTTGCAGACAATCGGGCAATGGTGGCGGAAATGCTGAGCCTCGAGCGCAATGCGCGCAACGCACGACGCGGTATCTGGGCACATCCCTTTTATGCCGTCCGGCGCCACGAGGACGCCGAAAAGGATATCGGTAGCTTCGAGTTGGTCGAAGGACGCGTCTTGAAGGTAGCGATCGTGGGCGGCCGGGCCTATCTTAACTTCGGAAACGATTGGCAGCGCGATTTCACATTGGTAATTGAGTCCGCAGAGCGAAGACGCTTCGAAGCCGAAGGCTTTGATCCGGCATTCTACCAAGGGCGCCGGATTCGTGTGCGCGGCTGGCTGGGCCTTCGTAACGGTGCAACGATGAACGTCACGCATCCAGAACAGATCGAGGTACTCGACAAATGAACGCTCCCCGACCACGCGGTTTTCTCACAGGCATAATCACGACCTCGGCGCTGTTGGTTTCACTGACGTTTCTGGGCGGCTGCGAAACCGCGCCAGCGACAGGGGAATCCTTTTTCACCGGCGGCCTGACCAAGGACAAGGAAGCCGCACTCGGGGCAGAGGAACACAAGAAGATTCTGCAACAGTTCGGCGGCGCCTACGACGACCCCGAACTCTCAAGTTACATTGCGAGTCTGGGCAAACTTCTGGCCAGTACATCGGAAACGCCGGATCAGAAGTTTACCTTCACCGTACTCGACTCGCCGGTGGTCAATGCCATGGCCCTGCCCGGCGGCTACGTCTATGTGACCCGCGGGTTGCTGGCTCTTGCCGATAGCGAAGCCGAAGTCGCCGGTGTGCTGGCTCATGAAATCGGCCATGTCACAGCACGGCACGCATCACAGCGCTACGGCCGCGCCACTGCAACGTCGATCCTCGCCGCCGGCGTTGGCATACTTCTGGGCAGCGATGCGGCTGCATCGGCGGCAGGCCAGGTTGGCGCTCTGGCGCTTCAGAGCTATTCCCGGGACCAGGAGTTTCAGGCCGACCTGCTGGGGGTGCGATATCTCTCGCGCGTCGGGTTCGAACCAGAGGGAATGTCCAAATTCCTGACCAAGCTTCAGGCTGATAGCCGCCTGAGTGCAAAAATTGCCGGAAACCCCGAGGCGGCCGACAGCTTCAATATTATGCAGACCCACCCGCGCACCGTCGACCGCATCAAACGCGCCATCGAACAGGCCGGGGAAACCAGAGTCAAAGATCCAATTATCGGACGCGACATTTATCTGTCGAAAATCGACGGTATGCTTTACGACGACGATCCCAAGGAAGGTGTCATTCAAGGCCGCAAGTTCCTGCACCCGGGTCTGCGTTTGGGCTTTGAAGTGCCCAAGGGCTTTCGACTGGTCAACACCTCGAGTGCGGTTGGCGCCAGGCACCCGAATGGTTCGACCATTGTTTTCGATCGCGAACCGAAACCTGTCACCACGAGCCTGATTGATTACCTGCGCGACTACGCAGGACAGAAGGTCTCGCTTCAAAAGCTCGAAAAGCTGGAGATCAACGGCATGGATGCCGCCACGGGTGAGACGCGCATTTCCGGCAAACAGGGTCAGCGCGATGTTCGCCTGATTGCCGTCCGCTACGATCAGGATTCGGTCTATCGCTTTCATTTCTTCACGCCGCCCAACGAGACCGCAAAACTTGGTCAGGACCTGCAGCGCACGACCTACAGCTTCCGCAAGTTAAACGAAACGGAAGCCGCTCAAATCAAGCCAAAGCGCATCAAACTCCATACCGTTGTATCCGGCGATACCGTGCAGAAAATTGCCAGCCGTTTTCCTTATGAAGACTACCGGCTGGAACGCTTTGTCACGCTGAACGGAATCGGAGAGAAAGAAACGCTGAAGGCCGGACAAAAGCTGAAAATCATCACTCAGTGACCGAAATCGCTGTGGATACGGTCTCGGTGGCAGGACCTGGATCAACGCAAATGCCGATATTGGCAATCCGTCAGACGGATAAAAAAACCGACCCACATTCATGCTTCACCGATGAGATCGCCGCTGGTTTCGACATGCTTGAGCATGGCGCTCTTCAGCTTCGATAGCGCCCGGCCCTCCAGTTGCCGGACTCTTTCCTTGCTGACGCCGAGTTCTCGCCCGAGTTCTTCCAGTGTTGCGCTTTCTTCGGACAGTCGACGCGCTTTTACAATCCGTTGTTCGCGCAACGGCAGTTCAGTCAAAGCCTCGGTTATCCAGCGCGACCGGGTTTCGCCGTCCCTGTAGGAGATAATCAGGTCTTCCGGGTTCGGCCGTTCATCCACCAGAAAATCCTGCCATTCGTTTTCACCGTCTTCACCGAACACATGGTTCAGCGAGTGGTCCATGCCGGACAGGCGCTGTTCCATGGATTCAACTTCGTGAATCCCGACCGACAATTCAATTGCGACCTGTACCCGCCCTTGATCGTCAAAACTGCGGCCGGTCTGCTCTTCGATCCGAGCACGAAGGCGGCGAAAATTAAAGAACAGGGTTTTTTGGGCCGCCGTCGTTCCCGTCCGTACGATAGACCAGTTGCGCAGCACAAAATCCTGGATGGCGGAGCGAATCCACCAACTGGCGTAAGTCGAAAAGCGGATTTCACGATCAGGGTCAAACCGGGCTGCCGCCTGCATCAATCCGACCGAGCCCTCCTGGACCAGATCGCTGATCGACAGTCCGTAGTGGCGGTATCGCGTCGCAGTCGAAACCACCAGCCGGGTATAGGAGCGGATCAGCTCGTGCAGCGCGGCTTCGTCCTTTTCATCCCGCCAGGCTCTCGCAAGATCGAATTCATGATCACGCGAAAGAAGGGGTTCCGACATTGACTGCCGAATAAAGCGTGTGTGAGCGCTATGTGTTTTCAAGTTTTCGAAACGCGCCATAACAGCTCTACCTCTCGGTATCTGCGAACACCATGATATCTGTACGTTGCTCAGCCGTCGATGGTTTACCTCAATCTGAAACAGTGAATTATTCTATTGGTAATAGCATAAGAACACAGCTTATCTAGGAATGCGATAATTTTAGTGTTAACGCAAACCAGTGGGGAAAGAGCTGATTCAGCTTGAGCAAAAGCACAAACCATCAACAGCTGCATGTCTTTAGCCTGTTATGTTCGTTTTTGGTTCATAGGCCGCCGGACGCTGTGACGAACTCTTTCGAGAAACCGGGTGGGAAATGTGCACCCTGCTGTCAGGTCTGAAACCGGCTAAGCTTCGAGCGTCTCGACCACTTCGCCGTCAGGTGCGAGACAGGCCGCCATCAAAGGACCGCCGAAGCCGCATCCGCCATCCAGCGTCACGGTGTATTCCGTGACTTCCAAGCCGGGGTGAGCCGGGTCGAAGCCGCGAATGATGCGCTGGAAATCACCGTAAGGTTCGCTCAAACGTGCAAAGGCAGCAGAACTCCACCAGAAACTGTCCTTCTGGGTCTCCAGCGGTCTGGTGGGATCAAGCCCGGTATGAACGAACAGAAGCTTACGATCGTCCGTATAGGCCGCACGCCTGATTTCATTCATGATCTGGTAGTGGCCGGGATTATCCTGAATCGCGCTGCGCAGACGACCGGTCCATCGGGTAAGCTGCAAAGGACCTGATGCAGCCTCTCTCAGGCCCTCCTTGGCACTTGAGCCATAGGCTTCGAGCGTTGCCCCTACACCCTGGTCCAGCATCCAGGACAGCACACCGCGCGGGTCACTGGCGAACTGAAGCTGCAACAGCTTCTGCCACATTTCCTCCTGCCCACCGCGCAGAAAAGCAATATCTTCCGGAAAATTCTGATGAAGAGCGAGGAACCCGCGTCGGAACTCAATCACATGATCCAACGCGCGGCGGCTCGAATCGCCACGGCCGATGATGTTGCCAAGGTAAACCACCCGGTCGCCACGACGAAGCCGGGCTTCCAGCTGTGCATGCATGCGGTCGAGTCGATCCGCATCGCCATGAACCGAAGAAATCACCCAGATTCTTCGTGCCGCGCGTAAAACCGCAAATTTCTGCCGATCGCGCATAATGGCGGCAGAAGGCCTCCTCAACCTTTGCAAAGGGAGCGCCCAGCCGATTGAGGACGGGGCAGCACCATATAGCCAGCATCACATGCCGCCAGGGAATCCGCTTGCAGGATCCCGAGCGGCAATCCTTACTCGTACAGCGTCAAGCCGCCGTGAGCAACTCTTCCAGCTTCTGCGCTGCTGCTTCTTCGTCGATTTTCTCAACCGCGGCAAGTTCGCGTGCCAGGCGATCCAACGCTGCCTGATACATCTGCCGCTCGCTGTAAGACTGATCGGGCTGATCGGCATTCCGGTGCAGGTCGCGAACGACTTCGGCGATAGAGACCGGATCGCCGGAATTGATTTTTGCCTCGTATTCCTGCGCACGCCGGCTCCACATTGTCCGCTTTGCACGGCTGCGGCCTTTAAGCGTGGTCAGGGCCGAGTCCATCATCTTTCGGCTCGACAGCTTTCGCAAACCCGATTCATGCGCCTTATTGACCGGAACACGAAGAGTCATCCTGTCCTTTTCGAACTTGATGATGATCAGTTCGAGGGTAACGTCGGAAATTACCTGAGTTTCGACGCCGAAAACACGGCCAACACCGTGGGTCGGGTAAACCACATAGTCGCCGGCCCCGAATTCACTCGTTTTCGCCATTTCGTATTCTCTTGCTCCGTCTGTTTTCCGCCAGTGCACTACCTGGGCAACTACGCCGGAGAAGCAAGCCTGCATTCCGGTACGGCGCGTGCGGAGGTGCGGCGCAGAACAACAGGACCGGGAAAAGCCGATCCTCGTCGTTCAATCTTCCTATGTAAAATTCAACCTCGCACAACCCGGGAGCCGAAACGCACCGAGTGCCGAGGTTTTTTGTTACAAATGTAACCACATCCCACTATGCAACAAATTCTTTATACTATATTTGGACCGACAAAACAACTGCTGCGCCGCAACATAGCCCTGATTTTTCTGCAATCCAGACCTGCTGATACTCCTTGCGCACTTCCGGCACACCAGTAATGCGAAATCCTGCGAACGTTCTGCACGCAGGGATTCAATAATCAACCGTCGGTATTTCCGGGTTCCCGGCTAAAGAATTTCTCGTATTTGCCGGGTTTATCGCGAAATTCTTCCGCATCTGCCGGCGCCTCGCCCTTACGCGTAATATTAGGCCAGATTTCACTGTACTCGCGGTTCAATTCCAACCATTTTTCAGCCTCGTTATCGCTATCGGGCAGAATGGCTTCCGGCGGACACTCCGGCTCGCAGACACCACAGTCGATGCACTCATCGGGGTGAATGACCAGCATGTTTTCACCTTCGTAGAAGCAGTCCACAGGACAGACTTCCACACAATCCATGTATTTGCACCTGATGCAGGCCTCGGTCACGATGTAGGTCATCTATAGTCTCCTCGCCGACGACGCTCGGGCGCCCCGCAGGGCCCGGCGCATGGTCTCTCTCCACGTAAACTCAATTCCGTCCGGCAGGTCGCGCTCAACAGAGGCGATTGCCGGCCGCCAGTCTCAAAACACCGACAATCTTATTCTTTCAGCTGACCAAGCCGCGTCCTGGCGGCTTGTCTGGCCCGGCCGCTGTCATGGTCCGAAACATGCAGCAACCCCGCAAGACGACGCATCAGGCTGGCTTCGAAATCGTGCAGTTCGCCATCCGCGTAGGCCACCTGCCACAACATTTCCATCAACTCGATCCGTTGGTCATTGTCAAAGGCATCCGCAATAATCCGCGTAAAACCGAACAGCTGACTCGAACTGGTGACCTGAGACCTTGCCTCGTCCAGTAGCGTAGCAACCTCATCAGCCGACAGATCGAAACGCGCGGTCAGCAACTGCTCGATCGTCGCCCGCTCGCTGTCGTCGAAGGTGTCATCCATCAACGCGGCCTCGACCAGCAGTGCCGCGGCAGCCACCTGAAGCGCTTCGCCGCCCTTTCGAGCTACAAGAGCGCCTGCATCTTTGCCTGCCAGCAGGGCTTTCAGTCTTTCAATCACTGTCGATCTTGCTTAGATAGTTCATTGCTGAGCGGTGTGCCTATCATGTGCGGCCTTATCGTTGCAACCCTTGGCAAAGTAAGGATTTATCGATCATGACCCAAAGCGGACACACGCCCGATGCCCGGCGCTTCGCACCTGCCGTCCAGCGAAATCGCGCACCCTTGCTCGAGGTTTTTACCAACCTGCTGCCCGCAAAGGGTGATGTGTTGGAAATCGCAAGCGGAACCGGCGAACACGCGATCTGGTTCACCCGGCATCTGCCGGGCCTGACCTGGCAGGCGAGCGATCCGAACCCGGAACTGCGACAATCTATCGCATCCCACATCATTGAGTCAGGTCTGCCTCTGCCGCCGCCACTGGATATTGACGTGACGGCCCCCGACTGGCCGCTCGGTCAAGTCGACGCAGTGATCTGCTGCAACATGATTCACATTGCGCCCTGGTCAGCCACGCTCGGCCTGCTCGCGGGCGCGGCGCGGCACCTGAAACCGGGCGGGCGACTGTGCCTCTATGGCCCTTACAAGCGCGCGGGATCGCACACGGCACCTTCAAACGCCGACTTTGACCGCTCCCTGCGCAGCCAGAACCCCGAGTGGGGCGTTCGAGATCTGGAAACCGTGACGGAAGAAGCCCTGAATCTCGGTCTGCGATCAACCGATGTTATCGAGATGCCGAGCAACAATCTGACTCTCGTCTTCGAATTTACGCCCGGATCGCCTTGAGCAACCTGTTGAAAGCTCACAACTAGCTGTCGCGCAGGCGATCCAGATGGCGCCGGTCGCGTTTCGTCGGGCGGCCGCTGCCGGGCAGCCGGGAGGCGACCGCGCTACCGGACTCGCCGCTGCTCGATGACGCCTCGGCCTGAGGTGACAGATCCTCGTAGAGCAGGACCGCTTCGCGCGCCGGTCCGCGACGGGTTCCCAGGGCCACAATCCTGACAACGCGGATCCTGTCATGCAGCGGAAAGGTCAGCACGTCGTCGAGACGAACGATGTGACTGGCCTTGTTGACGGCGTTGCCGCCGATACGAATGCGTCCCGTTGCGCAAAACTGCGACGCCAGACTCCGCGATTTGAAAAACCGGGCGAACCACAACCACTTGTCGATCCGTACCGCCTCGGGTTCGCCGCCAGCGGACGCCCTCCGGTCGCGTTCGGCTCCGGCCATCGCACCCTACCTGCTACTTGCCAAATGACAGGCCGCGGAGAACCGCAAAGGGCGAGTCCGGATCGCCACGCCACTTCGGTTTGGCGTTCGGGTTGCTGCCTTTCGCTTTTGGCCTTGGCTTCGCTTTCGTCTGTGGTTTCAAAGCTGCCCTCGCATCGGCGTTCAGAGACGGACCGCTTTGCGGCGGCGCATTGGAAGGACTGTTTTCAGCCTTTTCCTTGTCTTCGGCATGCTTCACAGCTTCACCCTTCGATCCGGGCTTCGATCCGGGCCGGGCCGTCTTCTCCCGCGCTTTACCGTCTCGTCTGGACCCCTCAGAGGTTTCGCTCTTTCGCGGCCTCCGGACAAAAACCGTTGCGCCGTCTTCGTTCCGGCTGCGCTGGAAGCGGATCGCCGGCAGCAGAACCTCCATAGCCGGCTCACTGCAGCCGGCACGCGACGTCAAAGCGTCGGAAATGGCAAAAGGCCCCGCCTTGACCAGCCTGTGCGCTTCGTTCGAGACGCGCTCAAGCGCATCGGCCCGTACCAGAACAGCGGTACCGGACCGGTCTGCGAAGCGACGAAAACCTATCGCCTGAAAGAAACGGCCTGAACGACGGTCGGAACGATCCAGAAGACCATCGTCCGGCAAGCCGAAACCGGTCTCTTTGATCTGTTGCGCCGTAATTGAGGCTCCGGGTACGGCTTTAGTGAGCGAAGGTTCCGGGACGCAGCCCTCTTTAATGTCTGGATCTCCGGCTTCAATGGATAGATCCGGCGTCTCGACAGCCTCTTTCACATCCGCGGCGCCCTTCTCCTCGGCAGGAACGGACACCGAAAGCTTGGTCATCGGAACATCTGCAAAGGTCGCCCAGAGAACCGCCCGCAGCCACGCGGTCCGGGGATTGAGCAATGCCGGCATGAAAATGCTTTCCCGCCCGATCCTGATCCCGAGATCAGACAGACCCTTGCGATCCACTTTGGAGAGGTCCGTTATCTGCCGGGCGACCGCATGGCGCGGCACCAAACCAAGGGCCTCGATCATCTGATAAGCGATGCCCCGCGCGCTTCCGCTGAGTTCCGCGTCACTGAGTCCGAACAGTGGCTTCAACTGCGCCCGCAAATGCCGGTTCAACCAGGCTGCCAGACGCTGACGAAGCCGTTCGCGCCCCGGCCCGTCGACATAATCGCTCGCCAGAACCTCGACTGCTGGCGTCAGGACTGTGTCGCCACGCACGATGCGACCGACAGCCGCGCCCCGCCAGGTCAGGACGCCTTGCCTGTCGAGGAGGAAGCTACCGTCGTTATCCTGTTCGAAACGAAGAATCCTCTGGGGGATCTCCGTCGTCAGCACAGTCCGCGCCGCCGCCAGCGAAGCCCGTGCATGGTCCGGTTCCACGGCCTCATCGAGATCGAAGCGGAACCCCCGCAAACGGCCAAGCACTTCGCCTTCAGCCAATACTTCACCACTTGCCATGATAGCTGCCAATGGTTTCTCTCCCTCATTCCGGCGCGCCAGCACCATCGCTTTTTTATCGACGAATCGTTGTGTAAGACGCTCATGAAGAGCGTCGGACAACCGGTCTTCGATTGCGCGGGCTTTCTGTTGCCATCCCGCCGCGTTCTGCAGCCAGTCGCCGCGATGTGAAATATAGGTCCAGGTCCGGATTTCGGCGATCCTGGACACCAGGGTATCGATATCACCGTCAACCCGGTCAATCCGGGAAATCTTCCGGGAGACCCAGTCCTCCGGCAAAAACTCTGTTCCGGAAGCAAGGTACCGGAAAATTCGGTTCAGTAAACGACAGTGATGATCAGACAGGATTTTTCGGAAGTCCGGGACCTGGCAAACGTCCCAAAGCAGCCGCATGGAGGCCGGATTATCAGCGAGCCGGAGCACATCCTCGTCATGACTCAAGCTGGTCAGAGCCGCGAAATCCTCCGCATCCCGGACCCGCAGCATTTCCGGCAGCGGCGGCCTTTGCTGGAGACTCTTCTGGAGCGCCAGGGGGCTGCTCATATCCAGATCGCGGCTTCGCCAGAAGACATGGCGCAGCGCCTCAAAGCTGTGATTCTCAACTACTTCGACCATCTCGGCGGGAAGTGGGCCGGCCTCGGCGGTGGTACCAAAAGTACCATCGTTCATGTGCCGCCCGGCGCGGCCAGCGATCTGTCCGATCTCGGCCGCAGTCAAACGGCGCGGATTACGTCCGTCGAACTTACGGAGTTTGGCAAAGGCCACGTGATCCAGATTGAGATTCAGGCCCATCCCGATTGCATCCGTCGCCACAAGATAATCGACTTCCCCGGCCTCGAACATGGCGACCTGTGCATTGCGCGTGCGAGGGCTCAGGGCTCCCAGAACCACGGCAGTGCCGCCGCGTTGGCGCCTCATCAGTTCGGCAATAGCGTAAACTTCGGTCGCCGAGAAGGCGACCACGGCCGAGCGTGGCGGCAACCGGGTAATCTTCTTTTCACCTGAGTAGCTCAGTTTCGAAAACCTGGGGCGTTGCTCGAATTCGGCATGTGGCACCAGCTTTTTCAGCAGGGGCCGTATGGTTTCAGAACCCAGAAACATTGTCTCGTTGCGACCGCGTGCGTGCAAAAGCCGGTCGGTGAAGATGTGTCCGCGTTCGGCGTCGGCGCAAAGCTGGATCTCGTCCACCGCCAGGAAATCGACACTGCGGTCGATCGGCATGGATTCCACCGTACAGAAGAAATAAACCGCCCCCGGGGGAACTATTTTTTCTTCCCCCGTGACCAGCGCGACCCTGGACGCCCCCTTGATCTTCACCACGCGGTCGTAATTTTCCCGCGCCAGCAACCGGAGGGGAAAACCGATCATCCCGGAGTGATGCGCCAGCATACGTTCAATGGCGAGATAGGTTTTACCGGTATTGGTTGGCCCCAGAACGGCAACAACCCGGCTATCGGACGGATTAAACATGCACAAAAGATCGTTCGCTATGGGCTGCTATGCAAGCGCGTTGTCGTGAAGCAACTGGAAGTTGTCCCAACGGGTCCCGCGATTTACACCGTCGCCTGCCCCTCGACCAGCGGCACAAAAGCAACCGGCAGGACAGGTGTTTTCACGCATTCGCCGTTTTCGTCCTTAACGATCAGACAGAGATCGGTTTCCGGACCTCCGGAGAGCCGGTAACCCAGGTTCGAGATCCTGGGTGCGCCACCATCATCAGCCTCGACATTTCCGCCCCACGATCCGGCATCGCGAGCGCCGGCTTCCCGCTTCTCAGGCACAACCATGCGCCCGCCCGGCGCCAACTGTTTCAGGAGTTCCTCAACGACAGCAGCGTTGGTTTCAGCAGCAACCACAATGATGTTATAGGGAGCGTGCTCCGGCCAGCCGGTTGTCCCGTCGCCGGACCGGATCCGGATCGTCCCCCCGAAACCCAGCCTGTCAAGGCGATCCAGTGCGGCTTCCGCCAGCTGCGGGATCCGTTCGATCGAAAACACTTCCGCGCCGAGTTCGGCGAGGATAGCTGTCTGATAGCCGCAGCCTGTGCCGATCTCCAGCACCTTGTCGCCCGGTCGAACAGACGCCAGATCACTCATAAGTGCGACGATGAAAGGCTGCGATATGGTTTGCCCGTAGCCGATCTGCAGCGGCTGATTTTCGTAGGCCAGATCCCGACTTTCCGGTGGCACAAAGCAATGACGCGGAATCCTGGACATTGCCGCAGAGACTTCCGCTGACAGCGAGTCCCTTCCCACCGGGATCGACGTTGCGGCAACGTCCGCAGAAACCACACGCACCATAGCAAGGCGTTCCTCAACCCGACTCTGGTCGCTCGCTTTCAAGCTTCAACCCTCCAACCCTGTTCGCGGCCCTTGCAACCAGCGTGTCATTACGACATATGAAACTCCGAGTCACAACAGCCTGTCGTGACCGACCCGATCAGAAACGCCATTGGAACCAGGATTATGTCCGAAGAGAAGTTAAGCTTTCAGGCCGAAGTTTCGCGACTTTTGGATATTGTCGCCCACTCGCTCTACTCGAACAAAGAGATCTTTCTCCGGGAGTTGATCTCGAACGCGTCCGACGCCTGTGACCGGCTGCGCTATGCCGCGCTGACGCAACCCGAGCTCACAGCCGACGACCCGAATTTCAGGATCGAGCTGAACCTGAACAAGGACGCCAGAACCCTGACCATCTCGGACAACGGGATCGGCATGAACCGCGAGGATCTGGTCGATAATCTCGGAACAATCGCACGCTCGGGCACCGCGGCCTTCATGCAGCAGCTCGACAGCAAGCAGGAAGGCACCAATCTGATCGGCCAGTTCGGCGTCGGCTTCTATTCCTCCTACATGGTCGCCGACAAGGTCTCGGTGGTCAGCCGCAAGGCCGGCGAAGATCAGGGCTGGTCCTGGATTTCCGACGGGCGGGGCGAATTCACCATCGGTGAAACCGACGACGCGCCCAAACGCGGCACCAGAATTACCCTGCATCTGCGCGACGAGCAGCAGGAATTTTCCGACCCCCTGCGCCTGCGGAGCATCGTAAAAACCTATTCCGACCACATTCCGATTCCGATTTCCCTCTCCGAAGGCGACAAGGATCCGGAAACGCTGAACACGGCTTCGGCGATCTGGACCCGTTCGAAATCCGACATCACCGACGCGCAATACACGGAATTCTACCATCACGTCGCGCACGCCTTCGACGAACCCTGGGAACGCCTGCACTTCAAGGCCGAGGGCGTGATCGAATATGCGGGCCTGCTGTTCATTCCGGCGAGCAAGCCATTCGATCTCTTCCACCCCGACCGCAAACACGGTGTCAAACTCTATGTCCGGCGCGTCTTCATCACCGATGACTGCGCTGAGCTGATCCCTCCGTATCTGCGCTTCCTGCGCGGTGTGATCGACACCGAAGACCTGCCGCTGAACATCAGCCGGGAAATGCTGCAGCACAATCCCCTGCTGACCAAAATCCGTAAGGGTGTGGCCAAACGCGTAGTTTCCGAACTGACCAGAAAGGCGACCAAGGATCCGGAAGCCTTTGAAAGCTTCTGGGCGAACTTCGGCGCTGTGGTCAAAGAGGGAATTTACGAGGACGACGGCCAGCGCGACGCGCTGCTGAAACTTGCCCGCTTCCGTTCGACAACCATCGAAGGCACGGCCACCCTCGCCGAATACGTCGGCCGCATGAAAGAAGGTCAGGACGCGATTTACTATATCAGCGGCGATGACGCGGAAAACATCAAACGCAGTCCGCAGCTCGAAGGCTTCGCGGCCAAGGGTGTTGAAGTACTGCTGTTCAGTGATCCGGTCGACGAATTCTGGGTCACCTCGATCCTGGACTTTGAAGGAAAAGCCTTCAAGTCGGTCACCCGGGGCGGCGCCGACCTCGGCAAGATCGCTGGAGGGGACAAGGAAGAGGACGCAAAAGACAAAGCTGGCGGGACCGGCGACACGAACGTGGACTCACTGATCGCTTTCGTGAAGCTGGCTCTCAAGGATCAGGTCAAGGATGTCCGGGCCTCGGAGCGACTGACCGAAAGCGCGGTCTGCCTCGTCGCCGACGAGGGCGACATCGACATCAATCTGGAACGAATCCTCAAGCAGCACAATCAGCTCAACACCAGCGCCAAACGGGTACTTGAGATCAATCCCAAGCACAGCATGGTCAAGGCTCTCGCCAGGCGTGTCGGAGAGGACGGCGCCGGTAGCGAACTGGAAGACGCCGCCGGTTTGCTGCTCGATCAGGCGCGTATTCTCGAAGGGGAAACCCTGCCGGACCCTGTTGCCTTCGCACGGCGTATCTCGGCGCTGGTGGAAAAGGGGCTGGCCTAACCCCGAAAATGAGCGCGGTGTGAACGCATTCAGGATGGCGCGCCGCCGAGTTTCATCATGGCGGCCCCCAGTATCCGGCCGGCGCGTCCTTCCTGAACGATAATCGCACAACCGCCCCGGCCCTGGTCAATCGCACTGGCCAGATCGACCGGCAATTCCATGGCCGCGCCTTCCCAGGTCCCGAGCGAAACGAACTCGCGAACGACGTGACTGTCGATCAGCTCGAGGCCGGAGTTTTCTCCCCGTTCGATCTGAGTACGCTGTTCATCGTCAAAGATTGCCAGCCAGACCGTCGCCCCCTCGGCTGGAGCATCACCGGCGGGAATGATCACCCTGGTTCCTGTGGAACTGCTGTCAATCTCGATCACCAGGTGTTCCGCAGCCGATCTGGCCGTGTTCACGCCCTGAACCACTTCAGTCCGGCGCGATCCGACCACGTCCATCCAGCCATCGATAACAATCTGAGGCGTATAGACGAAACGCAGGCCCAGATTCTGAGAGTAGAGGCGTTGACGCACCGTCGCATCGGGTCGTGCGAAGGGATCTTTCCAGCCGATATAATCCCAATAGTCCACATGGTGGGCCAAGGCGATCACACCGGGTTGTCCCGCCAGCTCGCCCAGCAGGCGATCGGCCGGGGGACAGGAACTGCAGCCTTGGGAGGTAAAAAGCTCAACGACGACAGGACGCACCGCATCGGATCCGGCCTGCGCCGGTATCGGTGGAAGCACCTGAATTTCGGTTCCGCCAGCGCCTTGCGGAGCGCCGGCCTGAAGGGTCGCAGCATGCCACCCCACACCAGCAACGCTGGCGGCAAGAGCCCCGGCAACAAGCCAAAGATACGTTCTTTTCATGACCCGAGATTAGGGGGTCGGAAGCATCACACGCGAATCACGTTAGGGTGACCGCAAGCGCCGGAAATCTTAACATTCCTTTAGTTCTGTGACTTTCAATCTCCTGAAAGAACCTGGACATCCACCTGCATTTCCTCGAATGCGTCGCCCGGGCCGAAGTAGGTGCCCTGAAGGGGAACCGCCTGCGCCGGATCACGGGCTACCGCGACGCGTATAAGGTTGGCGCCTCCCACCAGCCCATTGGTCGGATCGAATTCAACCCACCCGGCACCCGGCAGGAAAACCTGAACCCAGGCATGCGTGTCCCCGGCGCCTTTCATTGAGACCTGAGACGAACTCGCCCCATCCCCCTGCGCCGGAATCTGCTCCTGGCTGGAAAAAAGATCATTTTCCCGGACAGTGGTGTCGAGTGCGGGATCATACAGATAACCGGACACAAAACGCGCGGCAAAGCCCAAAGAACGAACCGCCTCCATCATGAAGACCGCCAGATCCCGACAGGTTCCGCTACCAAGGCTGAGGGTCTCCACAGGGGTCTGCACCCCAACGCTGTGGCGGCGCTGGTAGCGAAACTGTTCGTGTATGGCCGTGTTGATCCGAAACAGCACATCCTGCGTCCCGCTGTTCAGGCCGCGATCGAGAAAGGTTCGGGCCCAGGCATCGATCTGCCACTGAGGATCGGGATAGTGACGTTCATCGCTGCGCCCCAGATCAGCGACCTCGTCCGCATGGTAGCGAAAGGGAAAGGTTTTGGCATGTTCATCCAGCGGAAACTCAAGCGCATCCAGACCAAAGTGCTCGATCTCGACCAGGCTCTCCACCCGCAGTTCATTGGCCTGATCGGCAAAGCGGGCTACGGCAATCGAGTTTGAGAAAACATCGTGCATCCAGCGGATCTCGGCGGAGGGCGAAACCATAAGCGCGGTATCGATCACCCGCATATCGTGACTGGTCCGCGGCCGGAACATCAGGCGATGTTCGCCGAAACCGACGGGCTGCCGATAGCGGTAGACGGTCGTATGCTTCACGATGAGCCTGGGCATGGTCGTTAAAGTCCAGAATGCATAGAGTGCGGTCGTTGCCGATTGAAGCACTCAGGAACGTGAACCGCCCTCTGACCATATGAGCCAGAGAGCGAGAGAGCGAACGGGCAGGGTTATCCGGCACACAAAACGGACCGGCAGTCTACCTGGGACGCCTGTTGGCGCAAAACAAAAGGGGCGCCTTCAGGCACCCCTTTTGAATGAATTCGGCGGTGTGTTAAGCCGCTTTCATCAGGTTCCGAAGCACATAGTGGAGAATGCCGCCGTTGCGGTAATACTCGACTTCGTCAGCTGTATCGATCCGGCACAGCAGCGAAATTTCTTCACTTGAACCATCTGCCCGGTGAATACGGCAGGTCACATCCATAAGCGGTGAGATGCCGCCTGCCACACCGACAATATCGAAGGTCTCGGTGCCATCCAGCTTCAGGGTTTTACGGTTCATCCCGTCCTTGAACTGAAGTGGCAGAACGCCCATTCCGACCAGATTGGAACGATGGATCCGCTCGAAGCTCTCGACGATAACCGCCTTGACGCCCAGCAGGCGGGTGCCCTTGGCCGCCCAGTCGCGGGACGAACCGGTTCCATATTCCTTGCCGCCAATCACCACCAGCGGCACACCTGCATCCTGGTACTTCATCGCCGCATCGTAAATCGGCATGATCTCGCCGCTCGGCTGATACTTGGTGACACCGCCTTCGGTTCCTGGCGCCAGTTCGTTCCGAATACGAATATTGGCGAAGGTTCCGCGCATCATGATCTGATGATTGCCCCGGCGTGCCCCATAGGAATTGAAGTCGATCGGGCGCACCTGATGCTCGAGCAGATAACTTCCCGCAGGACTGTCCTTCTTGATCGCACCTGCCGGCGAGATGTGGTCGGTCGTAATTGAATCCGCCAGCATCGCCAGAGGACGGGCGCCGACGAAATCGGTCAGCGCTCCGGGCTCAGCGGTCATATCCTCGAAAAACGGCGGGTACTGCACATAGGTGCTGCCCGAATCCCACTGGTAGGTCATCCCGGCTGCAGTCTGGATATTCTGCCACTCTTCCGGGCCCTCGAAGACGTTATCGTAACGGGCCCGGAACATCTCCGGAGTCAGCGAAGATGCCATCAGCTCATTGATTTCCTGGCTGGTGGGCCAGACATCCTTGAGGAACACCGGCTCTCCATCACTGCCGATCCCGAGGGGATCTTTCAAAAGATCGACGGTTACGTTGCCGGCGAGGGCATAGGCGACGACCAGCGGCGGCGACGCCAGATAATTGAGGCGGGTCTGCGGGCTGACCCGGCCTTCGAAATTACGGTTGCCCGACAGAACGGCCGCCACCTGCAGATCGCCCTCGTCGATTGCGTTAACAAGCTCATCCGCCAGAGGACCCGAGTTGCCGATACAGGTGGTGCAACCATAGCCGACCAGGTCAAAGCCCAGTGCATCCAGTTCATTCTGGAGACCGGCTGCCTCGAGATAGTCGGTGACAACCTGGGATCCCGGAGCCAGAGAGGTCTTGACCCAGGGCTTGACCGAAAGGCCTTTTTCCCGGGCTTTCTTTGCCACCAGTCCGGCAGCGATCAGAACGCTGGGGTTAGAAGTGTTGGTGCAGCTGGTGATCGCGGCAATCATGACGTCACCGTGATTCAGGCTGTAATCCTTGCCTTCAATCGCAACGCCACCGGAAATGTCGTTGCCAACCGCCGCCTGGACAATCTTGGTGGCCTCCGCCCCCAGTGCGCTCAGCGCCACACGATCCTGTGGACGTTTCGGCCCGGCAAGGCTGGGTTCGACGCTGCCGAGATCCAATTCCAGCGTTTCCGTAAAGACCGGATCCGGGGTGCTCGAATCCCGCCACATGCCCTGTGCCTTGGCATAGGCCTCGACCAGAGCAATGCGGTCTGCATCGCGTCCAGTGAACTTGAGGTAACGGATGGTTTCCGCATCGATCGGAAAGAACCCGCAGGTCGCGCCGTACTCAGGCGCCATATTGGCAATGGTTGCCTGATCCGCGAGGGACAGATGATCGAGACCGGCCCCGAAAAATTCGACAAACTTACCGACCACGCCCTTGGCGCGCAGTATCTGGGTGACCGTGAGCACCAGATCGGTCGCGGTGGTGCCTTCGGAAAGCCGTCCCGTGAGTTTCATGCCGACCACTTCGGGAATCAGCATCGAGACCGGCTGACCGAGCATTGCTGCCTCGGCTTCGATCCCGCCGACACCCCAACCCAGCACCGAAAGACCGTTGACCATCGTCGTGTGACTGTCGGTTCCAACCAGGGTATCGGGATAGGCGAAGGTCGTGCCGCCCTCGTCCTTGGTCCAGACCACCTGCGCAAGGTTTTCAAGATTCACCTGATGGCAGATCCCGGTTCCCGGCGGTACGACGCGGAAGTTGTCAAAGGCTGTCTGCCCCCATCGGAGGAAGGCATAACGCTCGCCGTTCCGCTCGAATTCCAGATCCACGTTCTTCTGAAAGGCGCCCGGTCCACCAAAAGAATCAACCATTACCGAGTGATCGATAACCAGATCGACAGGAGACAGGGGATTAATCTTGTTCGGATCGCCACCCAGTTTTGTCATTGCGGCGCGCATGGCAGCCAGATCGACAACAGCGGGAACACCGGTAAAGTCCTGCATCAGGACACGCGCGGGGCGATAGGCAATTTCCTTGTCCGACCGGCGGTCGGCGAGCCATGCCGCCAGGGCCTTGATGTCTTCGACCTTCACGGTCCGGCCGTCCTCGAAGCGCAGCAAGTTCTCCAGCAGAACCTTCAGCGAGAAAGGAAGTCTGGAAACGTCACCGATCGTCTCCGAAGCAGCCTCAAGGCTATAGTAATCATATGTTTTTCCACCGACGCTAAGCGATCGGCGTGTGTTTAGGGAGTCATTGCCAAGGGCCACGGACAGCCTCCATTCTGGTTCGCTGGTTTACACTCACTCGAAACGGCGGAATTCTGCGTGTGTCGGGCCTGCTTTCGGTCCAATGCGCGATCGCCATCGAAATGCGGGCTCAACATAAGCACAAGGCGCCAAGAAACCAATACCGCAGTGCAAGAAATCCATGAAAACTGATAACTTAAGCCATTTTGCCAACTGTCCCCGCAACCAACGCTCCCCCATGATCGCACGGCAACACCAGGATCCGGAAATCCGACTGCATCATTGACCGCTCAACCGGCCGCGCCAGCCAGTATATCTGTCCAGGCGCCGCTGCAAATCCCGGAAACCGGAATTATCGAATCCGGACACTGAGGAATTGCAAATGCCTCTCCCATTTCATTAGCAATAAGATCCGCTTTATTTTCTTCAATCACAACAGGTTGCATCAAGATGGCTCCATGCTTGACCGTGACGAACTCATGTTTATGCGGGCGCAACAACTCTACAGCCACCAGCGTCGCCGAAACTGGTTTTCACCTATCGACTAGCTCTTGACCTGTGCCTGCAAATCAACTTACCTGTTCCTCGATAATATAAAGTCACTAACCAAACATGTGACTACAAACAAATTTGGGAGGGCGGCGTAGCAGTGCGAAAGTCACTACGTCTTTCGGGGGTCAACGCCTCGAAACTATCCGGCGAGCGTCATCTCGCGCCGCGTCCGGTCTCCCAACAGGATGGCTTGGATGAACGCAGACGGTTCCGAACTGGACACCTTTCCAAAATTACTTGCTGAGCATGCCAGAATTCGCGGAGATCATCCTTCGATCCGCGAAAAGCAGTTTGGTATATGGCAAGCCTGGTCCTGGGGCGAGGTTGCTGAAGAAATCAAGGCGCTGGCCTGTGGTCTGGCAGCCCTGGGTCTGACGCGCGGCGACAAGATCGCCATTGTCGGCGACAATCGGCCGCGCATGTACTGGACCATGACCGCCGCGCAGGCCATCGGTGCAATTCCGGTTCCCGTCTATCAGGATTCGGTCGCCAAAGAGATGACTTACGTCATCGAACACGCCGAAATCCGATTCGCCATGGTCGAAGACCAGGAGCAGGTTGATAAGCTGACCGAGATCAGGCAAAGCTGCCCCAGCCTCGAGAGAATCATCTATGACGACGCCCGGGGCCTGCGCGACTACAAAGGCGACTTCCTGACGAGCTTTGAAGCGGTTCAGGAGCTTGGCCACGCTTATGCAAAGACAAACCCGGATTTCTACGACACCGAAGTCGCGCGAAGCGCCGGGAACGATACGGCGATCATTCTTTATACGTCCGGCACCACCGGACAGCCCAAGGGTGTGGTGCTGAATTTCGACAATGTTCTGAAGACGGCCAGAAACAGCGCCGAACTCGAGGGTCTTACTCCCGACGAAGAGGTTCTGGCCTACCTGCCGATGGCCTGGGTCGGCGATAACATTTTCTCCTTCGGCCAGAGTTATGCCGTCGGCTTCTGTGTCAGTTGTCCCGAATCCAGCGACACGGTCATGCACGATCTTCGCGAACTCGGACCGAGTTACTTTTTCGCGCCGCCACGGATTTTCGAGAACATTCTGACCAGCGTGCTGATCCGGATGGAAGATGCCAGCGCCCTGAAGCGCAAAATGTTCTCCTATTTCATGGCCGTGGCCAAGCGTTGCGGTATCGCGATTCTGAACAGAGAGGACGTCAGCCTGGGCGACCGCCTGCTATACGCACTGGGCAACATCTTGGTCTATGGCCCCCTGAAGAATGTCCTTGGGTTCAGCCGCATCCGGCTGGCCTACACCGCCGGAGAGGCCATTGGCCCCGACATCTTCGATTTCTATCGTTCACTGGGCATCAATCTGAAACAGCTTTACGGCAGCACCGAAGCCTCCGTCTTCATCACCATTCAACCGGACGGTGAGATCAAGGCGGACACGGTCGGCAAACCGGCGCCAGGCGTCGAGATCAAAATCGAGGAGTCGGGGGAAGTCATGTTCCGTGGTCCCGGAGTCTTTGTCGAATACCACAAGAATCCGGAAGCAACCGCCGAGACCAAGACCGCGGACGGTTGGGTTCACACCGGCGATGCCGGCTTTTTCAGTGACGACGGCCATCTGAAGATCATCGACCGGGCAAAGGATGTGGGGCGCCTGAACAACGGCGATCTCTTCGCCCCGAAGTACGTCGAGAACAAGCTCAAGTTCTTCCCCGACATCAAGGAGGCGGTGGCTTTTGGACATGACCGGGATTTCTGTGCGGCCCTGATCAACATCGATCTTGCCGCCGTGGGCAGCTGGGCTGAGCGCAACAACATCTCTTATGCAAGCTATCAGGAGCTTGCCGCCAATCCGGATGTCAGCAAGACGATTGCCGCGCACGTCGAACAGGTAAACCGGGATCTCGCATCCGACCCCCACCTTTCCGGGGCCCAGATCAGGCGCTTTCTCATTCTTCACAAGGAACTGGATGCCGATGACGGAGAACTGACGCGAACACAGAAAGTGCGCCGGCGCTTCATTGCCGAACGATATCAGGCGCTGGTCGAGGGGCTCTACAACGGCTCCAAAACCATCGACACCGAAACCGAAGTGACCTTCGAGGACGGACGCAAAGGCACGATCAAAGCTCATCTGGACATCATCGATGCCAAAACATTCGCCGCTCCCGAGCCCTTGAAGCAGGCAAGCTGAGGAATTCCGCCCCGATGACCGCTGCAACTCTTGAACGCCCCGCGCCCTCAGCGCCGAGCGAAACCACCCTGCCTCAAGCGCGCCGCAACTTCAGCGAAGAGCTTCTGAAGGTCGAGAACATCAGCCTGTCCTTTGGCGGCGTAAAGGCGCTTTCCAATATTTCCTTCGATATCCGCAAACACGAGATCCGGGCGATTATCGGCCCGAACGGTGCCGGCAAGAGCTCAATGCTCAACGTGGTCAACGGTTTCTATCATCCCCAGGAAGGTACCATTACCTACAAGGGGAAAGCCCGCGCCCGGATGCAGCCGCACGAAGCCGCCAAGACCGGTATCGCCCGCACCTTTCAGAACATTGCGCTCTTCAAGGGTATGTCGACACTCGACAACATCATGACCGGCCGGCTGCTCAAGATGCGCCGGAACTTCCTGTGGCAGGCCCTTTACTGGGGGCCGGCCCTGAAGGAAGAGCTGGAACACCGGGAAAAGGTCGAGGGAATTATCGACTTTCTGGAGATTCAGTCGATCCGCAAGACCCCGGTCGGCCGCCTGCCCTACGGACTGCAGAAACGGGTCGAGCTGGGCCGCGCCCTGGCCATGGAGCCTGACCTGCTGTTGCTTGACGAGCCCATGGCCGGAATGAACGTCGAGGAAAAAGAGGACATGTGCCGCTTCATCCTGGACGTAAACGATGAGTTCGGCACGACCATCGCCCTGATCGAGCACGACATGGGCGTGGTGATGGATATCTCCGACCGGGTCGTGGTTCTGGACTACGGCCGCCTGCTTGCGGATGGAACGCCGGACGAAGTGCGGGCTAACCAGGAAGTTATCGATGCCTATCTGGGGGTCAGCCATGACTGATCCGGGGTCATCGAACTCTATGAAAGTCAGGCCTGTCTCAATGCGCGAGTCCGGTGAACGGCTCACGAAAACAGCGGCCCGTCTCTGTAAAACCGCGCGCGAAAAGGTTTAGAAAATGGATCTGTTTCTCGTGGAAACGATCATCAGCGGCCTCATGACCGGCGTTATGTATTCGCTGGTCGCAATCGGGTTCGTTTTGATATTCAAGGCTTCAGGCGTCTTTAATTTCGCTCAGGGTGTTCTCGCTCTTTTTGCCGGACTGACGCTGGTCGGCCTGATGGAGAATTTCGGGTTTCCGGCCTGGCTTGCGATCCTGGCAACCATCGCGGTGATGATTGCACTGGCCTGGGCGATCGAGTTTTTCATCCTGCGCCACCTCGTCAACCAGGAACATATCATCCTGTTCATGGCGACGCTGGGTCTGGCTTACATACTTGAGGGCGCCGGGGACCTGATCTGGGGCTCGGATGTGAAGGTTCTGGACATCGGACTGCCGCAAGGTGCCAGCGACTGGCTGCTCGATAGCTACGGACTTTATGTCGAAAAAATCGAGATGGTTGCCGCGGTCGTCGCCACGGTAATGGTCATAGTCCTGACGGTGTTTTTGCAGACCACCCGAACCGGCCGGGCCTTGCGCGCTGTCGCCGACGATCATCAGGCCGCCCTCTCCATCGGCATTTCGCTGCGCACCATCTGGGTCGTGGTCTGGTCGGTGGCCGGCATCGTCGCACTGGTGGCCGGCGTTATGTGGGGTTCAAAATCAGGTATCCAGTTCTCGCTTTCGCTGATAGCGCTCAAGGCCCTGCCGGTGTTGATCCTCGGCGGCTTCACATCGGTTCCCGGCGCCATTGTCGGCGGCCTGATCATCGGTGTCGGCGAGAAGCTGGCTGAGGTCTATTTGGGCCCGTTTGTCGGCGGCGCCATCGAGAACTGGTTCGCCTATATGCTGGCGCTCGGTTTCCTGCTGATCAGACCGCAAGGACTGTTCGGCGAAAAGATCATCGAACGGGTTTGACGAAGGGAAGCGCTTTCCATGCTTTATCGCGAGGTCGGCCAGTTTAAGGTCAACTACAAGTCTGATCAGGCTATCTTCACCATTGCCCAGGATCGCTGGGCCATGGCGGCTTTCCTGGCCGTTGCGTTTCTGGTCGTGCCGTTCTTTCTGAACGATTATCTGACAAACGCCATTCTGCTGCCGTTCCTGATCTACGCGCTGGCTGCCATCGGGCTCAATATCCTGACCGGATACTGCGGGCAGCTTTCTCTGGGCACCGGCGCTTTCCTGGCTGTCGGCGCCTACAGCACCTATAAGCTGACAACCGCTTTTCCGGAACTGAACATAATCGTTGTGTTCGTTTTGTCAGGCGCCGTCACGGCAGCCGTCGGCATGCTGTTCGGGTTGCCCAGCCTGCGGATCAAGGGATTTTATCTGGCGGTGGCGACCCTGGCAGCACAGTTCTTCATTATCTGGCTGTTCTACAAGGTTCCCTGGTTTTTCAATTACAACGCCACCGGACAGATCTCCATGCCGCCGCGCGAGATTTTCGGATTCGTCATCACCGGCGCACGCACCGACCCGGCGGTTACCTATCTTTTCGTGCTGTCTTTCGTTGTTGTGTTTGCGCTCGCCGCCAAAAACCTCATCCGTGGACGGGTCGGGCGATCCTGGATGGCGATCCGGGACATGGACATTGCGGCGGAACTGATCGGGATCCGGCCGCTACACACCAAGCTGATGGCCTTCGGTATCTCCTCCTTCTATGTCGGCATGGCCGGCGGCCTGATGTTCGCCGTCTGGCTCGGCGCGGCGGAAGCGGGCGAGGCCTTTGGGATCGATCAATCGTTTCTGGTCCTCTTCATGATCATCATCGGCGGGCTGGGCTCGATCCTGGGGTCTTTTCTGGGCGCGGCTTTCATGGTGATCATGCCGATCGTTTTAAAAGTAACGATGGTCGACGGACTCGGGCTGGCGGCGGTAAACGCGAAACATATCGAGTTCATTTTCATGGGAACCATGATTATCTTCTTCCTGATCGTCGAGCCGCATGGCTTTGCCCGCCTGTGGCAGATCGGGAAGGAAAAACTCCGGCTCTGGCCGTTCCCGCACTGATCGCAAATCGCGGGTCGGGTGCGATCGGTCAGGGCGATTACGACCGATCGACGAGGCCAAAACGGAAAGCAGGTGAAGCGGTTGGAAAAGCCGCTGAATTATTAAAATGGCGGGAAGCTATCCCGGAAAAATATGCGAACTAGGGAGGACTATTTATGACGCTTAGAAAACTTACATTAGGCATGGCCGCGGCCGCAATGCTCGCGGTCCCGACCGCTGCCAGCGCAGCCGACCTGACAATCCCTTCGATGGTGTACCGAACCGGTGCCTACGCACCGAACGGCATTCCCTTTGCCAACGGTTACGCCGACTACTTTTCGCTTCTGAACGAGCGGGACGGCGGCATCGAAGGCTCCAGACTGAACCTCATCGAATGCGAGACGGCCTATAACACCAAGCAGGGTGTCGAATGCTACGAGAATCTCAAGAACGAAGGCACGGGCGCCCTGGTATTTCAGCCGCTTTCGACCGGGATCACCTACCAACTGATCCCGAAGTCCGAAGTGGATGAGATCCCGATCTTCTCGATGGGCTATGGCCGGACCTCGGCCGCCAACGGCAAGATCTTTCCCTGGGTCTTCAACTTCCCCGCCACCTACTGGAGTCAGGCCACGGCCTTTGTCCAGTACATCGGCGAGCAGGAAGGCGGACTGGACAAGCTGGGCGGCAAGAAGATCGCGCTGGTCTATCATAACTCCGCGTACGGCAAGGAACCCATCCGGACCCTGGAAAAAGCCGCGGAAAAATTTGGCTTCGAGCTGATGCTTCTACCGGTCGACCACCCTGGTCAGGAACAGAAAGCCACCTGGCTTCAGGTCCGCCGCGAACGTCCCGACTGGGTCATGATGTGGGGCTGGGGTGTCATGAACCAGGTCGCGATCAAGGAAGCCGCCTCCGTCCGCTATCCGATGGATCACTTCATCGGTGTCTGGTGGTCCGGTTCCGAGAACGATGTTCTGCCCGCCGGCGACGGCGCGGACGGATATCTGTCGGGCGCCTTCCATGCTCCGGGCGACAACTTCGCTGTCCACGACGAGATCAAGAAATACCTTTACGATGCAGACAAGGGTGCAGGCGAACGTGATCGCATCGGTGAAGTGCTCTACAACCGCGGTCTCGTTGCGGCCATGTGGACGACCGAAGCCATCCGCAACGCGATGAAGATTCACGACACGACGGCTTTGACTGGTGTGATGATGCGGGACGGGTTCGAGAGCCTGAAAGTCGATGACGCCCGCCTGGCCGAGCTCGGTCTGAAAGACTTCACCTACGGCATTGAGATAACCTGCGAGAACCATGAGGGTCCGGGTAAGGTCGCGCTCCAGAAATGGGATGCCAAAGCCAAGAAATGGTCGATCGTGACCGATTTCTACGAACCCCTGACAGACATCACGGGTCCGCTTATCAAGGAAGACTCCGAGGCTTATGCCAAGGAGAACAACATCACCCCGAAAACCTGCAAGTAATCGGGGAAGGATTGTGACGGGCGGTTGCCGGTAAGGCCTACACAGGCAACCGCCCTCACTTTTACAAACCGGAGATCCGGCAGGCAATAAAACCGGCTGACGACGGGATCTGCGGTTTGTAAAGGCACTGAAAACCCGAACGACTTCTGCGAGGACCCAGGAATGACAAGTGGCGCCGCCAAGCCCCAGACCGGCAAAAGTTCCGATCCGCTTCTCTTCGTGAACAATATCGAGGTGATCTACAATCACGTCATTCTGGTGCTCAAGGGCGTCTCTCTGGAAGTGCCCAAAGGCGGTATTGTCGCTCTGCTCGGCGCCAACGGTGCCGGCAAAACCACGACGCTGAAGGCGATCTCGAACCTGTTGCACGCCGAACGCGGTGAAGTGACCAAGGGCTCGATCTATTTCGAGGGGTCCCAGGTAGACCGTCTGACACCAAACGATCTTGTCAGGCGCGGCGTCGTGCAGGTCATGGAGGGTCGTCACTGCTTTGAACACCTGACCATCGAAGACAACCTGCTGGCCGGAGCCTATACCCGTCGCGACGGCCGGGCAGCGATCCAGCGGGACCTGGAGATGGTCTATGATTATTTCCCGCGCCTGCGCGAACGACGCAGCAGTCTGTCGGGCTACACCTCCGGCGGTGAGCAGCAGATGTGCGCGATCGGAAGGGCCCTGATGTGCCGTCCGACCATGATCCTGCTCGATGAACCCTCAATGGGTCTGGCGCCGCAGCTGGTCGAGGAAATCTTCGTGATCGTCAAGAAGCTGAACGAAACCCAGGGCGTCTCTTTCCTGCTGGCCGAGCAGAATACCAATGTCGCCCTGCGCTATGCGGACTATGGTTACATCCTGGAAAACGGACGGGTCGTGCTTGACGGCGAGGCGGCAACGCTTCGTGACAACGAAGACGTCAAAGAGTTCTATCTGGGTGTGTCCAGTGCCGGGCGTAAGTCGTTCCGGGATGTAAAGCACTACAAGCGGCGCAAACGCTGGCTGGCATAACCGGGTTCAAAGCAGGACAGTTCCCCTTGCGCCATCGCGCTACGACGACATCAGTTTCCCGGGCTTTCCGGCCACTTACACAAGGCAGGCCACTTACACGAGGATGGACGCATGACCGCGTCAGACAGCTATTTTGACGAACTGGAAACCCGCAGTCCCGAGCTCAGAAACCGTGCTGTGACAGCGGCGTTACCACCGCAGATCGGGCACGCGAAAGACAGGTCTCCGGCCTATGCGGCGTTGTTGTCCGACGTAGAGCCGCAGGACATCACCGATCTGGAAGCGCTGGCGCGACTGCCGGTAACGCGCAAAGCCGAACTGATCGCTCTGCAAAAGCGGCAGCCTCCCTTTGGTGGATTCGCGGCGGTGCCGAGCGGGACCATGGCACATATCTTCGCCTCGCCCGGACCGATTTACGAATTCGAAACCGGACGGCACGACTTCTGGGGCGCGGCGCGAGCCTTTCACGCCGCAGGCTTCCGGCCCGGTGATCTGATTCACAATTCCCTGTCATACCATCTGACACCGGGCGGCTGGATCTTCGACGGCGGAGCACGCGCTCTGGGCTGCAGCGTCATTCCGGCGGGCATCGGCAACACCGAGCTGCAGGCCGAATGCATCGCGCATCTGCGGCCGAACGGATATGGCGGCACACCCGACTACCTGAAGGTCATTCTCGACAAAGCACTGGAACTCGACGCCGACTGCAGCTCCATCACCCGCGCCCTTGTTTCCGGTGGCGCACTCTTCCCGTCCTTGCGTCAGGAATACAGCGACCGCGGGATCGCCGTTCAGCAGTGTTACGCAACCGCGGATCTCGGCGTCATTTCCTATGAGAGCCGCACGGCCGGTGGTGAACTTGTCGAGGGCATGCTGGTCAACGAGACGACGCTACTGGAAATCGTGCGTCCGGGAACAGGCGACCCGGTCCCCGATGGTGAGGTCGGTGAGGTCGTGGTGACAACCCTCAATCCCGACTATCCCCTCATTCGTTTCGCCACCGGTGACCTCTCGGCCATCCTTCCCGGGCTCAGTCCCTGCGGCCGAACCAACAAACGAATCAAGGGCTGGATGGGACGGGCGGATCAGACCACCAAGATCAAGGGCATGTTCGTTCATCCCGAACAGCTCGACCGGGTGGTCAAAGCCCACCCCGAAATTCTGCGTGCACGTATCGTTGTAACCCGCGAGGGCGAGAGCGATGCCATGACCGTACTCTGCGAAACCGGGACCCGGGATAACGCTCTCTTGGAGGCCATCGCCAGGTCGATTCAGAACTTCTGTAAACTGCGCGGCGAAGTCGTCTTTCAGGCACCGGGCGAGTTGCCGAACGACGGCAAGGTCATCGACGACCAGCGTGATTTCGAAGGCACATCCTGACCTTTCCATACCTGCAGGGGCAATCCGGATACCGCGCAAAAATCATCATTTCGCCACAATTGCGGCCAAGTCCGACCGCAATCGCTCCTTAACTTGATGATCACGGAGAACTTCCCCTCTCTGACTGAGACTGCCAGCTTGTCTCGAGAGTTACCAACTAACGCTGGTACAAAGAACGGCCGCCGGCCCCCGACCCCGGCGGCCGTTTGCTTTTTCCGCTGCCCCATACCGCGCCATCCGCCCGCAAGCTGACGAAGCCGCATTCCAGCAAGCGTTTGGCGCGTCTGCGGTGATCTGCTATATGGTCCGACCAAGCCTTTTTCCCAGCCGAATTTACGCCACAGATATGCCAGCATTCGAAGGACAAAACCTTGCCTGTAACCGCGCGGGAAGACGTGTCTTCGCGGCCCTGAATTTCACCCTGCCTGCCGGCGGTGCATTAATTCTGCGCGGCCCGAACGGAAGTGGGAAATCGAGTTTACTGCGCATCCTCGCCGGACTGCTGACCCCAACCGAGGGTGAGCTCCGCTGGAACGGGGCCTGTATCAAGGACGACCCCGAGATATTTCAGGGGAATCTCTGTTATCTGGGTCACGGCAATGCGATCAAGACGGTCCTGACCACATACGAGAACCTCGCCTTCTGGGCGAAGCTCTATCCCCCGAAGTCCGCCGGAGCCGGAGCCGCTGATGGCGGTTTCGCCGAAAACGACCCGTCCGCAGAAACGAAGAGCAGGGACCTGCAGACGCTGCTGACGCAGGCTTTGGAGCACTTTTCCCTGACACCCTTGCGCGACGTTCCCGGACGCCAGCTCTCGTCGGGTCAGTCCCGGCGCCTGGCGCTGGCGAGACTGCTGACCAGCCCGGCTCACATCTGGTTGCTTGACGAGCCTTCGGTCGGACTGGACGACGTCTCGCTGAAGCGGCTCGAATCCGCCATTGCCCAACATCGTTCAACGGGTGGGTTGGTTATTGTTGCCACACATACGCCCCTGGAAATGCCTGGAGCTGAAACTCTGGCTTTGGAAGACTTTGCCGCGCCGGCGTTCGAACCCGCGTCTCTGGAGAACAGCTGGTAATGCACTTTGTCGAAATCATCAAAAGGGACCTCCGCCTGGCGCTGAGACAACGCTCGGACGCAGCCATGATCGTCCTGTTTTTCGTTCTGACCGCTGCGCTTTTCCCCTTTGGTGTAGGCCCGGAAGCCAATCAGCTGGCTGCGATAGCGCCAGGCGTGATCTGGGTGACCGCCCTGCTTGCCGTTCTACTGTCTCTCGAACGCCTGTTCCTTGCGGATTACGAAGACGGCAGCCTGGAACTGATGGCACTTTCCCGGGTACCATTGGAACTGACCCTGATCGCCAAGGTTCTGGCCCATTGGCTGACCACCGGCCTCCCCCTGATCGCCGCCGCGCCTCTGATCGCCATCCTGTTCAATATGCCTTCGGAAGCGCTCCCGACGCTTATCGCCGCCATGCTGCTCGGCACGCCGACCCTGAGTTTGATCGGATCCATAGGCGCGGCCCTCACGCTTGGCGCACGCCGGGGCGGTATCCTGATTCCCTTATTGGTGCTGCCGCTCTATATTCCAACACTGATTTTCGGCGTTTCCGCGGTAGACGCGGCATTGGGCGGATTTCCGGTGCGCCCGCACTTGATGATGCTGGGGGCGATTCTCCTGATTTCCCTCGTCGTTTCGCCGCTTGCAGGGGCCGCCGGCTTGCGACAGGCCAATGAATGACTAGGTTATCACCATGAACGCCGTGTCCGACAGCTTCGCACGACCCAAAGCGCCGGGAGGGTTGCCGCGCAATGATACTTGATCGCTTCGCAAATCCCGCACGCTTTGTACGCCTCGCCAACTCTGTCTTGCCCTGGTGCATCGGAGCAACCGTCATCCTGCTGTCCGTCGGCCTGTACCTCAGCCTGTTCGTTGCGCCGGCCGATTATCAGCAGGGCGAAAGCGTGCGCATCATGTATGTCCATGTGCCTGCCGCCTGGATGTCGATGTTCGTCTATTCCTGTATTGCGATCGCAAGTGCCGTTTCGCTGATCTGGCGGCATCCGCTCGCGGATCTGGCAGCCAACGCCTCCGCACCGGTTGGCGCGGCCTTTACCTTTCTGGCACTGGTCACCGGCTCTCTCTGGGGCAAACCCATGTGGGGGACCTGGTGGGTGTGGGACGCACGCCTGACTTCGGTGCTGATCCTGTTTTTCCTGTATCTCGGCCACATGGCGATCGCGTCTGCTTTCGACAATCCGGAGCGCGGATCGAAAGCCGCCGCCGTGCTTGCTCTGGTGGGCTTCGTCAACGTGCCGATCATCAAGTTTTCCGTCGACTGGTGGAATACGCTGCATCAACCCTCCAGTGTCTTTCGCATGGGGGGCCCGACCATCCACACCGATATGCTGTGGCCGCTGCTGGCGATGGGCCTGGGCTATACCCTGCTGTATATCGTTCTGCTGTTGCTGCGCGTGAAGAGTGAGTTGATCGGGGCGCGCTTGCGTACTCTGGACAGCTTGCGTCAAGATGCCGCGTAAACATTAGGTGAACACACGCTATAACGCCCTGACTTTCAATGTTGGAGCAACTACAGTCCCGATGGGAAAGGACCGCTTCAAAACGAAGAAAGAATCTTTGAAATAGAAAAAGCGGCGGTTTAACGGATGGAAGCGTTCCGGAATTTCATAGAGATGGGTAATTACGGCAGTTATGTCTGGCCATCCTACGGTCTGTCTGCCGTAATCCTGACCGGACTGGTGGTGACGACTTTGCGGCGCCTGCGTGCCCGCGAGCAGGAACTGGCGCGCCGTCAGGCCGAACTCCCCGCCCGGCAAGGCAGGCGACAGGAACGTGGCCAGGGTCATCGCGACCCTAGTCATGGCGGCACGAAAGGTGCGCCGGAATGATGACCCGAAAACGCAGACGCCTTTATATCGTTGTCGCAGGAATGCTCACTCTCGGCGTGGCGTGCGCACTCATCCTGACCGCATTTCAGGATAATATCGTTCTGTTCTGCAGCCCGACCGATATTCAGAACAAGGCCAGTTGCGCAAAAAGCGACATCCGGCTCGGCGGCCTCGTGGAAGAGGAATCCGTTATCCGCGGGGACGATGGCGTGACGATAAGCTTCCGCGTAACCGATCTCAGCACCTCCGTTCCGGTGACCTACAAAGGCATTTTGCCTGACCTCTTTCGAGAGGGGCAGGGCGTTGTGACGGAAGGAACCATCAACGCTCAGGGTATCTTCGTTGCCCGAGAGGTTCTCGCAAAACATGACGAAACCTATATGCCGAAGGAAGTCGCGGACGCTCTGAAACAATCCGGTCAATGGCGCGATGAAAAGCAAGTCCAGTAACCCTGGAAACGTCGATATGATTACACCGGCCGCTAACGCGACCCTATGGGCAGATAAATGACAGCAGAAATCGGCCACTTCGCACTGATCCTGGCGCTCCTGGTGGCGATCGTGCAGTCGAGCCTTCCGATGATCGGGGCCGCACAGGGGCGGCCAGCCTGGATTGCCTTGTCACGGCCGAGTGCGATCCTGCTGTTTGCATTGATTGTTCTGGCGTTTGCCGCGCTGACCCACAGCTTTGTCACTTCCGATTTCAGCCTGGCCGTTGTGTACCGCAACTCCCATTCGGCCAAGCCCCTGCTCTATAAGATCACCGGCGTTTGGGGAAACCACGAGGGCTCGATGCTGCTCTGGGTGCTGATCCTGACCGGGTTTGGCGCCGCGGTTGCCGGTTTCGGCAGGAACCTGCCGCCATCCCTGCAGGCCCGGGTTCTATCGGTTCAGGCCATGATTACCCTGGGCTTCCTGGCGTTCTTGCTGTTCACCTCGAACCCTTTCGAGCGGATGTTCCCGGCGCCGCTGGACGGCCGGGACCTCAATCCCCTGCTGCAGGACCCCGGTCTCGCGTTCCACCCGCCGATGCTCTACACCGGCTATGTGGGCTTCTCGATCGCCTTTTCCTTCGCGGTCGCCGCTCTGATCGAAGGCAAGGTCGACGCTGCGTGGGCACGCTGGGTCCGCCCCTGGACCCTGGCCGCCTGGATCGCCCTGACCGCAGGTATCGCACTGGGCAGCTGGTGGGCTTACTACGAGCTCGGCTGGGGCGGCTGGTGGTTCTGGGACCCGGTCGAGAACGTCTCTTTCATGCCGTGGCTCATGGGCACGGCCCTGCTGCATTCGGCCATCGTCGTCGAAAAACGCGATTCCCTGAAAGTATGGACCATCCTTCTGGCCATACTGACCTTCTCGCTGTCGCTGATCGGCACCTTCATCGTCCGCTCGGGACTGCTGACCTCGGTCCATGCTTTCGCGACCGACCCGGAACGCGGCCTCTTTATCCTGCTCCTGCTCTCCATCGCCATCGGCGGTTCGCTGCTGCTCTTTGCCCTGCGCGCGCCCGCGCTGACCTCCGGCGGCCTCTTCAGTCCGATCAGTCGCGAAGGCGCGCTGGTTCTCAACAACCTGCTGCTGACCGTTGCGACCTTTGTGGTGTTTGTCGGTACTCTGGGGCCGCTGCTGCTGGAAGCCGCCGGCACCAAGCTTTCAGTCGGCGCCCCCTATTACAATGCCGTCTTCATTCCGGTCATGGTGCCGCTGGTCGCCTTCATGGCAATCGGTCCGATGATGCCCTGGAAACGCGCGGAGCTGGGCGCCGTGCTGTCACGGCTTAAGTTCGCTGGCCTGATGAGCCTGATTGCCATCCTGACCACCGCTTACCTTCAGGATGGAGGGCCGGTTCTGGCGGTGGCGGCCATCGGCTTCGCCGTCTGGCTGTTTGTCGGTGCGCTGGTCGAGTGGACCGACCGTATCCGGCTTTTCCGCGTTCCGCTGGCCGAAAGCCTGAACCGGGCGATCAGGCTGCCGCGCTCCGCCCATGGAATGACCCTGGCCCATGCGGGGCTGGCGGTGGCGATTGCCGGCATGACCGCATCCGCCGCCTGGAAGACCGAAGACATCCGCGTTTCACGGCCCGGCGAGACGATTGAGGTTGCCGGCTACAGCTATCTTTTCGAGGGACTGCGACCGGTCCAGGGTCCAAACTACAGTGCCGAGGAAGGCAGTTTTCTCGTGACCAGAGATGGCAGGTTCGTCGCCAAATTGACCCCGCAGAAACGCCTCTACGATGTCCAGAAAATGCCGACCACCGAGGCCGCAATCCACACCACAGGCCTTGAGGACCTCTATGTCGTTGTCGGAGATCCGGATGGCAAAGGCGGCTGGACCACGCGCATTTTCCACGAACCGCTGGTGCCCTGGATCTGGGCGGGCTGCCTGATCATGGTGATCGGCGGTCTGTTTTCCCTGAGCGATCGCCGCTTGCGGATCGGCGCGCCGGTCAGAAGCAAGAAATGGCAGACAAAACCGGAGACCGGTCAGGTGGGAGCTCAAGCATAGTATGCTCCGTAAATCTATCTTCTTTCTGCCGATTCTGACCTTTTTCGTTGTTGGCGGATACTTCTACTGGGGCCTCGATCCGAACCGAAATCCCGCCAGCATTCCCTCGGTCATGATTGACAAGGACGTGCCGGTCTTCGACCTGCCGCGCCTGGAGGGATCCGGCGTGGTCGGTTTTGGCAGTGACGATCTGAGACAGGGAACCGTGACTCTGGTGAATGCTTTCTCGTCCTGGTGTCTTCCCTGTCTGGCGGAACATCCGGTTCTCACCGAGCTGGCAAAACGCAACGGCATTCGGCTATACGGCATCAACTACAAGGACAAACCCGAAGATGCCGCAGCCTGGCTCCGTGAGCACGGCAATCCCTACGCCCGGATCGGCGCCGATACCAGCGGCCGCGTCGCGATAGACTGGGGCGTATACGGTGTGCCTGAAACCTATGTCGTCGATGGTAACGGGCGCATTCGCTACCGCCATATCGGCCCCCTCGACCTTGCTGCGATGAACGAAATCATTCTCCCGCTCATCAGTGAGCTGAAACCGTGAAGCAGCCAGGCTTGAACCGGACCGGCCGTCATTCGATCGGGAAATTCGCGGCAGGAATGAGTACCGCTCTGGCGTTGTTTCTCTTTTCCGCCGTACCGTCGATCATTCTTTTTTCCGCCGTACCGTCGCTGGCTGTCAATCCGGATGAAGTCCTGCCCGACCCGGTTCTCGAGTCCCGGGCGCGTGCGATTTCCAGCGAAGTCCGCTGTCTTGTCTGCCAGAACGAATCCATCGACTCTTCCAACGCGGAGCTGGCCAAGGATCTGCGCCTGATTGTCCGTGAACGGCTGGTGGCAGGCGACAGCGATCAGCAGGTCTTCGACTATCTTGTCGCCCGTTACGGAGACTTTGTGCTTTTGCGTCCCCCGGTCAGGCCAGAGACCTATGTCCTGTGGTTTGGACCAGCGGTGGTCTTCGTTCTGGGTGTCATCGCGGTCGGATTCTATTTCACGCGTCAGAAAAGGCGATTTGCCGCCGACACACCCTTACCCCTGTCGGTCGGGGAAAGACAACGCCTTGAGCAGCTTCTGGCAGATGCACCGCAGGACGAGATGACCCAACGCCCATCAAGCTCAAGCGATCAGGCCACCGGGCGGACCGGGACCGGAAAACCCAAATCATGATGGTCTGGATTGCCGCCGCCGTGTTAGCCGCCATCTGTGTTGCGGTTCTGCTCAACACGCTGCTGCGCACGCGCGCAGCGGATGATTCGCGATCCGCTTTCGACCTGACCGTCTATAAGGATCAACTGACGGAGATTGACCGCGATCTGGACCGCGGTCTGCTGAACGAGGTTCAGGCAAAGTCCGCACGTCTTGAAATCGAGCGGCGCATGCTGGCGAGCGCAGCGACGGAAGAAAACACGCCCGCATCGGGTTCCAGCGTGGAGGAAACGAGACGGGTGACGCGTCTGGCAGCCATGGTCCTGACGGTCGCCCTGCCGTTGCTTGCGGTAGGATTTTATCTCCATCTCGGCTCTCCCGGCCAGCCGGCGGCCCCCTTCACCGAACGACGTGCGCTGCAGGAGGCTTTCCAGAGTGCCATGGACGGCGATCTTGCAGCCGAGATCGGGGGGCTCGAAAAGCGCGTTGAAGCCCAGCGCTTCGATGCCCATTCCTGGCTGCTGCTTGCCGCCGCCTATGGAGAGCTCAACCGCTTTATCGATGCCGCGAACGCCTTCCGGCGGGCAATAGAACTCGGTGCAAAAGAACCCAATATCTATGCCTCGCTCGGCGAAATTCTTGTGGCCGCCGCCGGCGGTGAAGTTGGCCCAGAAGCCCGCCGAGCCTTCGCGGAAGCGATCACGCTCGATCCTGAAAACATGAAGGCTCTCTACTACAGTGGCCTGGCATTGGCACAAGATGGCCGTCTGCAGAACGCCATAAGAATATGGAGCAGCCTTGTTCAACGTTCGGGGCCACAGACCCCCTGGCGTCCTTTGTTGCAACAGCGCATTGCACAGCTCGAAGCCGCGATTGCCGCTCAGCCGGATCAGGGCGCAGGTAACGACGGCGAAAACGCGCAAAGCGACGCGGCAATGCCACAACCAAGCCCGGAAGACATCGAAGCCGCCAGCCGCATGTCGGAAACGGACCGTTCGGCTTTCATTCGCGCGATGGTCGAGCGTCTGGCACAGCGCCTGGAAGACCAGCCCTCCGACCTGAAAGGCTGGCTCCGCCTTGCGAGAGCATACAGCGTGCTGCAGCAACCGGAGAAGGCCGAAGAGGCTCTCGCCCACGCTTCCAGGGTTTTCGCCGGACAGCCGGAAGAAGCGCAGGCCGAGGCCGAAATTGCCCGAGCCCGCTCCGAACTGGGCCTTTGAGACCCCGTCTGCGTCCTGAAACCGAACTGACGCCACTGAGTTCGCACAGCCGGTCTCTCGATGCCGGTCAGGCCGGATCGGGCCGGAAGTCCTGACAACACCTGCCTCCCGCTGCGCTCCGAACTGGACAGAAACAGGGCGAAGGTTTAATTCTCACAACATTCGTTACTTTGCATTATTGTCGTAGATCTCTTTCGAACCTGCTGTATTGAATGCGGGAGGCCGTATGTCCGAAGTTCGGACTGAATATTCTGCGTTAACCCACGACGAACTGCGGGAAGAGCTTGAGCGGGTTCAGAAGCGGTTGCGCAAACTCGAGGCTGACACGGCTGAGGGTCTGCGCACAGAGGAAGCCCTATGGCAAAGTCAACAGCGGTTCCAGGATATCGCGGAGATCGCGTCCGACTGGTTCTGGGAGATGGATGCGAACCTCCGCTTCACCTATTTTTCCGAACGCTATGAACAAGTCACCGGTGTGTCGCACCAGACGTCCCTCGGCAAAACGCGCAAGGAACTCTGGGAACGCCTCCCATCTCCTGCGCCCCAGTTAAAGTTCGAATGGAATCAGCACTGGGAGCTGCTGGAACAGAGAAGGCCCTTCAGCAAGCTTCGTACCCAGTGGCTGCACTCTGACGACGGGCTGTTGCACACCTACGTGATCAGCGGCAAACCGCTGTTCGATGGTGACGGAAACTTCTGGGGTTATCGCGGTATCGGAAGCGACATTACCAGTGAAGTCCGCGCTCAAGAGGAATTCATCGCAGCCAAGGAAGCAGCCGAACGGGCCAATCGTGGCAAGTCCGAATTCCTGGCGAACATGAGCCACGAGCTGCGCACCCCTCTGAACGCGGTGATTGGCTTCGCCGAAGTTATGGAACACGAACTTTTCGGCGCCCTGGGCGATCGCCGGTATCGGGAATACGTCGGCTACATGAAAAACAGCGGTCTTCATCTGCTGGGAATTATCAACGGAATTCTCGACCTTTCCAAGATCGAAGCCGGGAAACTTCATCTCTACGAGGAAGAGATCAATCTTGAAGAAGTGATCACCTACTGCTTTCATCTCGTCATCTCCAAGAAGGACGACAAGCTTATCCATCTGGACCTCCAACTCGCAAAGGATCTGCCGAATCTCTGGGGCGACGAACGGCTGATCCGCCAAATCCTGCTGAACATCGGATCCAATGCACGAAAGTTTACCGCCAAAGGCGGCAAGGTAACGGTCAAGACTCGCCTGGATGCTCACGGCGGGCATGAGATCGAGATAACAGACAACGGGATTGGCATGACCGAAGAGGATCTGGAAGCGGCGCTGACACCCTTCGGTCAGGTCGATAGTTCCTTAAGCCGGCGCTACGACGGAACGGGTCTCGGATTACCGCTCTCCAATTCCTTCCTCAAACTGCATGGCGGCAGGCTACAGATAGAAAGCGAGCCGGGTGTAGGCACGACCGTGACAATCAAATTTCCGCTCGAACGGGCAATCCGGCCCAACGACCCCAGACTCAGAATGAGGTCGCCTGAGAAAAAGGAAGGAGTCTGAAACGGCCGTTTTCCCGTCAGCTTCCCAAAAGCGGCTAACGGCTCGATTTCCGCGCGCCGGGGCGCTTTCGCAGCCCCGGAGTACAATACCGGATCACAGGGTTTGAGACGCGGGCCTTAAGCTGCTCTCACCTTGTTCAGGAAGTCATTCACTTCGCGTCGCAGCGTATCGGAGTGCGTGGCCAGTTCACCGGCAGCGGTCAGAACGCCCTGGGCGGTTCTCCCGGTCGTGTCAGCTGACTTTGTTACCTCGGCTATCGTCGAGGACACATCACTGGTCCCCGTCGCAGCTTCCTGAACGTTGCGTGAAATCTCCTGCGTCGCAGCGCCCTGTTCTTCGACCGCGGCGGCAATGGAACCCGCGACCTCATCGACCTTGGAGATTGTGCCGCCGATGCCTTTGATGGCCTCGACCGCTCCCGCCGTCGCCGACTGCATCGTGGCAATCTGAGCACTGATCTCGTCAGTGGCTTTCGCCGTCTGAGCGGCAAGGTTCTTAACTTCACCCGCAACAACGGCAAAGCCCTTGCCGGCTTCCCCGGCGCGCGCCGCCTCGATGGTCGCATTGAGCGCCAGAAGGTTGGTCTGCTCGGCAATGTCGGAAATCAGGCTGATCACGTCGCCGATCTTCCGTGCGGCCTCGGAAAGGCCCTCCACGTCGCCGTTGGTTCGCTCGACCTGTGAAACCGCTTCTCCAGAAATCTGCGAGGATTCGGACACACGGCGGCTGATCTCGATAATCGAATTGGAAAGCTCTTCGGCTGCGGAAGCCACGGCCTGCACATTTGTCGTTGTAATTTCAGAGGCCGAAGACACGCTCATCGCCTGTTCGCTGGTAGACTGTGCCGAAGAAGACATCTCCTGCGCGGCGGTCTGCATCGTCACAGCACCGTTCGCCACCTGGTCAACCACCGCCATGACAGACGCTTCAAAAGCATCCGCCATCGCATTCATCGCCGCCAGCTTCTCAGCCTCGGCCTGTGCCTTGCTGGCCGTCTGCTCTTCTTCCAGGCGTCTCATCTCAATGGAATTCTGTTTAAAGACTTCGACCGCATTGGCCATAGCGCCGATGTCATCGCGCTTGTCCCGTGCCGGAACTTCAGTATCCAGCTGTC
>Ga0214472_10000373_pt1 | contig 56204 bp, 55 predicted proteins | sample RVTome_6_FD_207662 | JGI IMG/M metagenome (GOLD analysis project Ga0214472, IMG submission 207662) | Soil microbial communities from uranium-contaminated site in the Upper Colorado River Basin, Wyoming, United States - RVT140D175 | ecosystem: Environmental > Terrestrial > Soil > Contaminated >...
ATCCTCGATCAGGGCTGGTTCGAGTTCCGGCGTCAGCTCGATTACAAGCTGGGGTGGAGCGGCGGGTATCTCATTGTCGTACCGCCACAGAACACGAGCCGCACCTGTCCGTGCTGCGGCCATGTGTCGGCGGACAACCGGCGCACGCAGGCGCGGTTCGCGTGCGTCGAGTGCGGGTTCGAGGAAAACGCCGATGTGGTCGGCGCGATCAATGTTTTAAGGGCGGGACACGCCCGGTTAGCCTGTGAAGTGAGCGGTGCAGTAATGCCGCCAGCAGCAGGAACCCACCGAAGCGACTCAGGGGCGGCTCGCTGCCGAGCCTGAGCGCCGTAGAAATCCCCCGACTTTAGTAGGGGGGAGGATGTCAATGCTGTAGATCATGCAGCCGGCCGGTCGTTGCCTACTCTCTATACAAATGAGGTACGCCACCGATCCCTAAATCGGTACAATGGCGCCCGACCTGATTTATACGACTACGGAATCGACACCATGGCTGAGCTGAAGAATGACCGCTTTCTGCGCGCGCTGCTGCGTGAACCGGTCGATTGCACTCCGGTCTGGATGATGCGCCAGGCCGGGCGTTATCTGCCGGAGTATCGCGAAACCCGGGCCCGCGCGGGCGACTTCATGAGTCTGTGCATGAATCCGCAGCTCGCCTGCGAGGTGACGCTGCAGCCGCTGGAGCGCTACGATCTCGATGCCGCGATCCTGTTCTCCGACATCCTCACCATCCCCGATGCGATGGGGCTGGGGCTCTACTTCGAAGCCGGCGAAGGGCCGCGGTTCAAGAAGATCGTGCGCACCGCAGACGACGTGGCCGCGCTGCCGGTACCGGACGTGAAGCGGGATCTGGACTACGTCATCGCCGCGGTACGCGAGATCCGCTCCGCTCTGGCCGGACGCGTGCCGCTGATCGGCTTCTCCGGCAGCCCCTGGACCCTGGCGACCTATATGGTCGAGGGCGGCTCGAGCAAGGATTTCCGTCATATCAAGGAGATGATGTATGCCCGGCCCGAGGTGATGCACGCGCTGCTCGGCAAGCTCGCCGATGCCGTCATCCTCTACCTGAACGAACAGATCCTGGCCGGTGCCCAGGCGGTGCAGATCTTCGATACCTGGGGCGGCGCGCTGAGCGGCCCGATGTACCGCGAGTTCTCCCTGGCCTACATGAAGCGGATCGTCGACGGCCTGATCCGCGAGCATGACGGGCGCCGGGTACCCTCGATCCTGTTCACCAAGAACGGCGGTCAGTGGCTGGAAACGATGGCCGATGCAGGGGCCGATGCTCTGGGTCTGGACTGGACCACCGATATCGGCGACGCCCGCCGCCGGGTCGGCGACCGTGTCGCGCTGCAGGGCAACATGGACCCCAGCGTGCTCTATGCGCCGGCCGGTCGCATCCGCGACGAGGTGGCCGCGATTCTGCAGAGTTTCGGCAGCGGCAACGGTCACGTATTCAACCTGGGCCACGGCATCCACCAGTTCGTCGATCCGGAGCACGCCGGTATCTTCGTCGATGCGGTGCACGAGCTCAGCGCTCCCTATCACGACTGAACATTCGCCTGACTTTGCTATCCATAGTCGGGCATGCGCGCTGGAAACGACGCTATTGATGAATAGGCACGAGATGAAAAAACTCAGAGAACTGTTTGAAAAAAACCGGAGCTGGTCCGACAGGATCAGCGAGCAGGATCCCGATTTTTTCCCGACCCTGGCCGCACAGCAGGCGCCTGAGTATCTATGGATCGGCTGTTCCGACAGCCGGGTACCGGCAAACGAGATCGTCGATCTGCTGCCGGGCGAACTCTTCGTTCACCGCAACGTCTCCAACCTGGTGGTGCATTCGGACATGAACTGCCTGTCGGTGCTGCAGTTCGCCGTCGAGGTGCTGAAGGTCAAGCACGTCATGGTGGTCGGCCACTATGGCTGCGGCGGTGTGCGCGCGGCGATGGACGAAAAGCGTCATGGCCTGATCGACAACTGGCTGGGCCATATCCGTGATGTCTACAAGCGTCATCGCGATATAGTCGGCCCCTGGCTCGACAGTGCCGAACAGAACGATCGCCTGTGCGAACTGAACGTCATCGAGCAGGCCAGTAACGTCTGCAACACCTCCATCGTCAAGGACGCCTGGGACCGTGGTCAGGAACTGACCGTACACGGATGGGTATACGGCCTGTCCGACGGCTGTCTGACCGATCTCGGCTTCTGTGTCAGCAGCGAAACGGAGTTCGACGGCGAGCTGGAGCACGCGGTCGGCCGAGTGGCGTCGCTGATCGACGGCTGATGTCGATTCGGGACGAGGTTTCGCTCGTCACAGCGTGCCGACGACCAACGTCGTACCCATCCCTGCGATAATCAGCACCAGAAACAGCAGGGCACCCAACAGCAGCGGCTTCGGGCCGCTGCGCTTCAGCGCCGCGAACCGGGTCTCCAGGCCCAGGGCTGCCATCGCCATGGCCAGCAGCAGCGTATCCACCCGATGAATCCACGCCAACAGTTCGCTGCCGAGCAGGCCGCCGGCGTTGACCAGCGGCATCAGCAGAAACAGCAATGCGAACCAGGGCAGGTTGATCCTGACCGGGGCGCTGTCCCCGGTGTGCTCGTGGCGGGCGTCGCCACGTCGGTTGAAGCAGGCCGATACCAGCAGAATCAGCGGTACCAGCAGCATCACGCGGATCAGCTTGGTGATCACCGCAGCCTGGGCGGCTTCGGTATTCAGGGCGTCGGCCGCCGCGGCCACCTGGGCGACCTCATGTACCGTCGCGCCGAGATAGCGGCCGAATGCAAGTTCGGAGCCGCCAAACAGCTGCTGTATGGGCTCAAGCGTCCACAGCCAGGGGTAGAGCAGCATGGAGCCGGTGCCGAACAGCACCACGGTGGCGATCGCGACCGGAATGTCCTGGGCCCGGGCACGCAGTGCGGGGGCGATCGCCAGGATCGCCGCCGCCCCGCATACCGCGCTGCCGGCACCGACCAAGAGCGCGCAGCTTAGCTCCAGTTTCAGCAGCCGGGTACCGATCCAGCCGGCGAGCAGGAACACGCCCAGTACCACGACCAGATCGATCAGCAGCGCCGCGCCGCCCACCTGCAGCAGGTCGTCGACGCTTATCCGTAAACCGTAGAGCACGATGCCAAGGCGCAACAGCCGGGTACGGGCGAGCTGGATACCGCCGGCCGCACGTTCGCTGACCGCGCTCGGCAGGCGCTGTCCCAGCAGCAGACCCAGCAGCATCGCCAGGGTCAGCGGTCCCAGGGTTGCAAACAGCGGTTGGGCGCCCAGCTGCAGCGCGACCAGGGCGATCAGGGCACTCAGTATCAGCCCCGGCAGACGAGAGGCGCTGCCAAGTACCGCCCTGTACAGAGGGGGCTGTCGTAGCGTCCCAAGTGCGGTGTGTTCCGATGCCATGTTCGATACTCCCGGCTCGCTCCGGTGAGGAATGGCCGCAGTGTACGGGCTGGCAATGGATCGTAAAAACGGATTATATTCGTACTAATAACCCATTAAATAGGTATGTGAGTCATGATCTCCCTGCGACAGGTTCAGGTGTTTCTTGCCGTGGTCGAGCAGGGTTCGACCACGGCGGCGGGCGAGGCGATCGCGCTGTCGCAGTCGGCCACCAGTGCGGCACTGGCCGAGCTGGAGCAGCGCCTGGGGGTGGAACTGTTCGACCGTGTCGGGCGGCGCCTGGTGCTCAACGGCAATGGCCGCTTGTTCTACCCGGAAGCGCGTCAGTTGCTGAGGCAATCGGAGCAGATGAGTCGTCTGTTCCTGGATCACGGCGGGCGGCTGCAACTGGGTGCCAGTACCACGATCGGCAACTACCTGTTGCCGCGCCTGCTGGCGCAACTGCCGACCGGCCTGGCCGGTGCCCAGGTCAGCATCGCCAACACCGGCGAGATCGCCGAACAGGTGGCGTCCTGCGAACTGGAACTGGGCCTGGTCGAGGGCAGCGTGCAGCACCCGGATCTCAGCGTGAAGCAGTGGCGTCGCGACGAGATGCTGATCGTCGCCGCCGCGGGTACGGGTTGGACGACGCCGGAGCCGACGGAGAGCGAACTGGCGGCGGCCCCCTGGATCATGCGCGAGCGCGGTTCGGGTACCCGCAGCGTTGTGGAGCAGCGGCTGCTGGCGGGACTGGATCGGGTCAACATCGCCTACGAGCTGGGCAGCTCCGAAGCGATCCGCAGCGCGTTGCTGGCCGGTCTCGGCATCAGTTGCCTGTCGCGCCAGGTGGTGGCGCGGGAGCTGGACAGCGGCGAACTAGTGGAGCTGGCGCCCGCGCGCAGAATCAGTCGCTGGTTCTACACCGTGCAGCATCGCCGGCGCCGGCAGACGCCGGCACTGGCGAGGTTCGTCGATCAGTGTCTCCTGCCGGCCGGCGATACCGGGTCGGCTTAGGCCTTGTCGTTGATACACTTCCGTGCCGATGCGTAACTCTTGCGCTCGCGGCATACCGTACATCCTGCACATAAAACGCCGGCGCGGGGCCGGCGTTGTGGGTGCTGCGGGCGGAAGCGGGATCAAAGGGGCGGTGTGCCCTCTTTCATGCCGCCGAGGATCATCTTGCGCAGCTCCTCTGTATCCTCGTGGCCGTGAATATGCCGTGCGTGTTCGACGGCGGCTTCGAGCAGTTCCTCCTTGCCGTCGGCACTTAAGGCGACGGTGCACTTCGACTTGCTCGGCTGCTCGCGGCAATCGATGTAGTACCGGGTCATGGCTGCTCTCCTGCATCGGGGGTTGACGGAAACCCGCGGCCACCCCTGCCTGGCGTGGATGCGCGGAACCGTCCCTTCCCTATCTGTCAGTATAGTTCCGGGCAGAATGGACGGGCGGGATTGAGCGATCATCCGTCGCACAGTAGAGTGGCAGGCCTAAGAGCCTGTTTACGATCTCTTGCCCGCTGCGACGGAGGCCCTTTTCGCGCAGTGCAAGGAACGAGGAGCGTGGTGTACTTGATGTACATGAGCGACGAGAGACGCCGCAATGCGCGAAAAGGGCACCGTCCCTTCGGGTTGCGCCCCAAAAAGCGCCATACGGCGTTGCTCAACGCTCATTTAGGCCCGCTAAACCACGCGTCTCGCGCCTTGTCTGGCGCTTTTTGGGGCGGCAACGCAGCGGGCAAGAGATCGTAAACAGGCTCTTCCCCGTTGGCGCCGAACCCGAGGAGAACCGATGGCACGCGCAAAAACCGCCTATGTCTGCAACGACTGCGGCGCCGATTACAGCAAGTGGCAGGGGCAGTGCACCGCCTGCCGGGCGTGGAACAGCATTACCGAGGTACGTATCGCTCAGGCCCCGGCCGGCGGCGCACAGGCCGGGGTGCGCAGTGCCCGCTTCGACGGCTATGCCGGCGGTGCCGGAAAGGATCGCGTGGTCAGCCTCAGCGAGGTGAACCTGGAGGAGATGCCGCGCATTCCGACCAGCGTCGGCGAGCTGGACCGGGTGCTCGGCGGCGGTCTGGTGCCGGGCTCGGCGGTGCTGATCGGCGGCCACCCCGGTGCCGGCAAGAGCACGCTGCTGCTGCAGACCACCTGTAGTCTGGCGTCCCAGTTGCCCGCCCTCTATGTCACCGGCGAGGAGTCGCTGCAGCAGGTGGCGATGCGGGCCGCGCGGCTGGGACTGAAGGCGGACCAATTGAAGATGCTGTCGGAGACCTCGGTGGAGACGATCTGCGATGTCGCCGATCAGCTCAAGCCGAAGATCCTGGTGATCGACTCGATCCAGGTGATGCATGTGTCCGACGTGCAGTCGGCGCCGGGCTCGGTGTCCCAGGTGCGCGAGAGCGCCGCCTTCCTGACCCGCTACGCCAAGCAGACCGGTACCGTGCTGTTCCTGGTCGGTCATGTCACCAAGGACGGCAGCCTGGCCGGGCCCAAGGTGCTGGAGCATATGATCGACTGCTCGCTGCAGCTCGAGGGCTCCTCCGACAGCCGTTTCCGCACCCTGCGCAGCCACAAGAACCGCTTCGGCGCGGTCAACGAACTCGGCGTGTTCGCGATGCTGGAATCGGGCCTGAAGGAGGTGAAGAACCCCAGCTCGATCTTCCTCAGCCGCGGCGCCGAGGCCAGTCCCGGCAGCGTGGTGATGGTGGTCTGGGAGGGCACCCGGCCGCTGCTGGTGGAGCTGCAGGCGCTGGTGGATACCTCGCACCTGTCCAACCCGCGCCGGGTGGCGGTGGGCACGGACAGCAATCGACTGGCGATGCTGCTGGCGGTGCTGAACCGTCACGGCGGGCTGATGACCGGCGATCAGGATGTGTTCGTCAATGTCGTCGGCGGGGTGCGGGTGCTGGAGACCAGTGCCGACCTGGCGCTGCTGCTGGCGGTGGTGTCCAGTTTCCGCGATCGGGCGCTGCCGCAGGATCTGATGGTGTTCGGCGAGGTGGGGCTGTCCGGCGAGATCCGCCCGGTACCCAACGGTCAGGAGCGGATCAGGGAAGCGGCCAAGCACGGCTTTCGTCGCGCCATCGTGCCGCGTGCCAACGTGCCGAAGGAGCGCATCGACGGCATCGAGGTGGTAGCGGTGGACAAGCTGTCCGACGCGCTGGATGCGATCTAGCGTCAGTCCGTATCGGGAAAGAGTGCTTCCAGCTCCCGCTCGAGCAGGGCTTCGTCGCCGAGGTTGAGCTCGACCAGTCGGCGCAGGTGGCTGATGCTCTCGAGCTCCATATCGCCGGCGCGGAAGCCGTACTGGTTGTCGCGCAGGTGGGTCACCGAACCGGGCATGCGGATCAGGATATCGTTGGCCAGATAGATATGCAGCTCGGCTTCGCCCTTCAGATCCAGCGGCAACTGCTGTTTCGACTCGATCAATGCGCCGCGCAGGGATATATCGACCAGTTGCACTTCGACCGGGCCGGCCTCGGTGTGCAGCTCGCATCCGGCGTCAAAGCGTATTCGGCTGAAGCGGCGGCGTTCATCTGAAGTGGCAGTCACGATCTCTCCTGTTAATCCGACCGGGGTGGCCTCATGTTAGTACACTCCGCTTCGTGCAGGGAAGGCTTAGAGGCTCTTGCATGCGCTTGCATGGCCTGGATCAAACCCTCGCGGCCGAAATCGCGATAAGCTGTCCTTTTCCTCAAAACCGTATGGATACGAAAAGGATGTGGCAAAAGATGCTCGATGTTCTGTCCGTTGCGCGTCACACCCGCTACTTCAATCAGACGCGCAGCTTCCTGCTGTTTCAGCGGGTCAGGTTGCTGACGCTGCTGCTGGCGGTGCTGCAGATCGGTTGGGTCGTGATCGATCGGATGCTGCTGCCCGCCGAGATGCAGACCCCGATCGCCATCGGGCGTATCTCGTCCGGGCTGGCGTTGCTGGCGCTGCTGTTCTGGTATCAGAGGCCCTACGATCTACGTTTTTCGCTGGCGCGGGTGTTCCTGCTGCTGGCGATCCTGTCGGCCTTCCAGACCTGGAGCAATCTGTTGCTGCTGCATGCGGGGCATATGGAGAGTGTGGCCGGTTATCAGTTCTTCCCGTTCATGATCGTCACCATGCTGGCGATCTTTCCGCTGACCGTCGTCGAGGTCGGCGTGGTGACCGGCGCGGTGATCCTGGTCGAGCTGCTGACTCAACTGGCCACCGGGCGGGTCGGTTCGATCGACGAGATCAATGACCTCTGGCTGCTGCTGGTGCTCGGCGCCATCGCCGGCTGGGCCGCGGTCAATCAGCTGTCGATGCTGCTCGGGTTGTATCGCCAGGCGACACGCGATGCACTGACCGGGCTGGCCAACCGGCGCCAGGTGATGGAGCAGTTGGAGGGCGATGTGCAGTACGCCCGCGAGCGGCGCGAGCCGATCTCGGTGCTGCTGTTCGACCTCGACAGGTTCAAAAGCTTCAACGACAACTACGGCCATGCCGCCGGCGATATCGTGCTCAAGCAGTTCGCCAGGATTCTGCGCAAGCACGCGCGGGGCAAGCGCGACCTGGCCGGGCGCTTCGGCGGCGAGGAGTTCCTGACCCTGCTGCCCGGCGCGGACGGCGAAGCGGCATGCCGGGCGGCGGCGGAGATCTGCAACAGTTGCCGCCAGACCGAGGTGCGGATCCCCAGCGGCGAGGCGGTGGGGTTCACCACCAGTATCGGCGTGGCGACGCTGAGGCCCGAGGATACGCCGTCGGAGCTGCTGCGCCGCGCCGACGAGGCGCTGTATATCGCCAAGGCGAAGGGGCGGGACGGTTATGTGTTCGCGGGCGACGGCAGGGTTGCGGTGGCGGACAAGAGCGTCGAAACGAGTCCTGTATCGGAGGAGGAACCGGCGCTGCCTCTTGCCTGAGGTGCGCCGGCGATGCGGATCGGGATCAGCTCATGCGCTTGTACTTGATGCGCTCGGGCTGGTGGTCCTTGCCGTAGCGACGCTTGTAGTCCTCGGCGTACTCGGTGTAGTTGCCCTGGAAGAACTCCACGTGGGATTCACCCTCGTAGGCGATCATGTGGGTGCAGATGCGGTCGAGGAACCAGCGGTCGTGCGAGATCACCACGGCACAGCCGGGGAACGCCAGCAGCGCTTCCTCGAGCGCACGCAGGGTCTCGATATCCAGGTCGTTGGTCGGCTCGTCGAGCAGCAGCACGTTGCCGCCCTCCTTCAGCAACTTGGCCATATGCAGGCGGTTGCGCTCGCCGCCGGACAGATCCTTGACGAACTTCTGCTGGTCGGAGCCCTTGAAGTTGAAGCGGCCGCAGTAGGCGCGCGCCGGGGTCTGGTAGGTGCCGACGGTGATGATGTCCTGGCCGTCGGAGATCTCCTGGAACACGGTCTTGCTGCCGTCCAGCTCGCGCGACTGGTTGACGTAGGCCAGCTGCACGGTGGAGCCGAGCTCGATCTCGCCGGAATCCGGTGTCTCCTCGCCGGTGATCATCTTGAACAGGGTCGACTTACCGGCACCGTTGGGGCCGATGATGCCGACGATGGCACCGGGCGGGATGGAGATGTTGAGGTGCTCGAACAGCAGCTTGTCGCCGAACGACTTGGTCACGTCCTTCAGCTCGATCACCTTGTCGCCCAGGCGCGGGCCGGGCGGAATGTAGATCTCCTGGGTCTCGTTGCGCTGCTGGAACTCGCGTGAGTTCATCTCCTCGAACGCCTTCAGACGCGCCTTGGACTTGGTCTGACGACCCTTGGCACCCTGGCGCACCCACTCCAGCTCCGATTTCATCGCCTTGAGGTGAGCCGCTTCGGACTTGGACTCCTGCTCCAGGCGCTGCTCCTTCTGCTCCAGCCAGCTGGAGTAGTTGCCCTCCCAGGGGATACCGCGACCGCGGTCCAGCTCCAGGATCCAGCCGGCGGCGTTGTCGAGGAAGTAGCGGTCATGGGTGATCGCGACCACGGTACCGGGGTACTCCTGCAGGAAGCGCTCGATCCAGGCGATCGACTCGGCGTCCAGGTGGTTGGTCGGCTCGTCCAGCAGCAGCATGTCCGGGTGATCCAGCAGCAGGCGGCACAGCGCCACGCGGCGGCGCTCACCGCCGGACAGGTGCTCGACCCTGGCATCCCAGGGCGGCAGGCGCATGGCGTCGGCGGCGCGTTCCAGCGCCAGGTCCAGGTTGTGACCGTCCTTCGCGGTGATCAGGTTCTCCAACTCCGCCTGCTTCTTCGCCAGTGCGTCGAAGTCGGCATCCGGATCGGCGTAGGCCGCGTAGACCTGGTCCAGCTCGGTCAGCGCGTTCTTCACGTCGGCCACCGCCTCTTCGACGATCTCGCGTACGGTCTTGCTGTCGTCGAGCTGCGGCTCCTGCGGCAGGTAACCCACCTTCATGTTCGGCATCGGCCGCGCTTCGCCGATGTACTCCTTGTCGACGCCGGCCATGATCCGCAGCAGCGTCGATTTACCGGCACCGTTCAGACCGAGCACGCCGATCTTGGCGCCGGGGAAGAATGACAGGGAGATATCTTTCAGAATTTCGCGCTTCGGCGGGACCACCTTGCCGACGCGGTTCATCGTGTATACGTACTGGGCCATCCGGAACAACCTATGGTGTTGCGGCTGCAGAGCGCCGAGACATTCGTGCAGCCTTGTTGGAGGTAGAGAAAAATTCAATGGGACGAATTCTACCCGGCTGGAAAAGTGAATGCCATTTGCGCTCGGTCAAGGTTGGCGCCGGCACGGATGCAAGGCCCATTCTATATTCAAGTTGAAGAGCGGGAGGCGTCGCTTCGGCACGCCTCCTAAACCCTATAACCAGAGTACAAGAGGGGGTGATCCTATGGCCAAGAACCTGACCCGTTTCGGCAGTCTGTTCGACGATACCTTCTTCGACGACTTCTTTCGCCCGCTGGCCGTGCGCGGCAGCGGCGAGCGGGTGCCGGCGATCGATGTGCATGAAAGCGACAACGAGTACAAGGTGTCCGTCGACCTGCCGGGCGTGAAGAAAGAGGATATCCAGATCAGCCTGGAGAACGGCATTCTCAGCGTCAAGGCTGAAACCCGACGCGAAGAGAAGGAAGAGAAAGAGGGCAAGCTGATCCGCCAGGAGCGCCATATCGGTCAGTTCCTGCGTCAACTCAGCGTCGGCGCCGATGTCGACCCGAGCGCGGTAAAAGCCGGCTTCAACGACGGCGTGCTCTCCCTGACCCTGCCCAAACGTGCCAAGGAGTTGCCGGAGGGGGTCAAGATCGCGATCGAATAGACCGTCGAATTCATGCGGCGATGCGCCGTCGCCGCATGAATTTCGCTCCATCCCGCCTGACCTTATTTCATGTGCCCAGCTACTGTTTTTTCGACTATAATGCTCGCCTTTTCACGGCCGTTCAGGTCAATAGCCCGCATCGGGTCTGCTGCCCGGTGCCGACGACGTTGCTCAATCAGGGGACAGTAATGTTTAGCAAAGATATGTCTATCGCCGGCTTCGATTCGGATCTCTGGTCTGCGATGCAGTCCGAAGTGACTCGCCAGGAGGAGCACATCGAACTGATCGCTTCCGAGAACTACACCAGTCCGCGTGTCATGGAAGCCCAGGGCTCCGCGCTGACCAACAAGTATGCGGAAGGCTATCCCGGCAAGCGTTACTACGGCGGTTGCGAATACGTCGACATCGTCGAAGATCTGGCGATCGACCGCGCCAAGGCACTGTTCGGTGCGACCTATGCCAACGTCCAGCCGCACTCCGGCTCCCAGGCCAACGCCGCCGTCTACATGGCGCTGTGCAAGCCGGGCGATACCGTGCTGGGCATGAGCCTGGCCCACGGCGGCCACCTGACCCACGGTGCTGCCGTTTCCTTCTCCGGCCGCATCTACCACGCCGTGCAGTACGGACTGAATGCGGACACCGGCGAGATCGACTACGCCGAGGTCGAGCGTCTGGCGCTCGAGCACAAGCCGAAGATGATCGTCGCCGGCTTCTCCGCCTATTCCCGCATCATCGACTGGGCCAGGTTCCGCGAGATCGCCGACAAGGTGGGTGCCTACCTGTTCGTCGATATGGCGCACGTTGCCGGTCTGGTTGCTGCCGGTCAGTACCCGTCGCCGATGCAGTACGCCGACGTCGTCACCACCACCACCCACAAGACCCTGGGCGGTCCGCGTGGCGGCCTGATCCTGTCGGCCCGCGCCGACGAGGAGCTGCAGAAGAAGCTGAACTTCGCCGTGTTCCCGGAATCCCAGGGCGGCCCGCTGATGCACATCATCGCGGCCAAGGCTGTGTGCTTCAAGGAAGCGATGGAGCCGGAGTGGCAGGCGTACCAGGCCCAGGTGGTCAAGAACGCCAAGGCGATGGTCAAGGTGTTCCAGGAGCGCGGTTTTGACATCGTATCCGGCGGTACCGACGATCACCTGTTCCTGGTCGATCTGGTCAGCAAGGATGTTACCGGCAAGGATGCGGATGCCGCATTGGGCCGTGCCTATATCACCGTAAACAAGAACGCGGTGCCGAACGATCCGCGCTCACCGTTCGTGACCTCCGGTCTGCGTATCGGTACCCCGGCGGTTACCCGTCGCGGTTTCAAGGAAGCGGAAGTGACCGAACTGACCGGCTGGATCTGCGATGTCCTCGACGATATCAACAACGAGGAGACCATCGCCGCGGTCAAGGCCAAGGTGTTGGATATCTGCGCGCGTTTCCCGGTTTATAAGTAAGTACAGGATACCTCGGCGCTCGAGAGGCGTTGCTGCCTCTTCTGGCTGACCCTCCGCGCCAAGGATGGCGCGGTGGAGCCCCCAGGGATGGGTTTACGGCGAGTCAGACGGAAGAGGTAGCAACGGCTCCGGAATCGAACGACCGATGGGAGGCTGGAAACTTGTTCCCGGCATCCCTAGAATAGCGGGGCAGCGATAGGCTGCCCCTTTTTTATATACGCTCTTTCTTTCCGGTCCGGGTCTATCCGCCCGATACCGACGCTCTTTATTCGAGGCTGAGGATGCATTGTCCCTTCTGTGGCGCAGGTGATACCAAGGTTGTCGACTCGCGGCTGGTCGCCGAGGGACAGCAGGTGCGCCGGCGGCGTGAGTGCGTCAAATGCCACGAACGATTCACTACCTTCGAAGAGGCCGAACTGGTGATGCCGCGGGTGATCAAGACCGACGGTACCCGGCAGCCGTTCGACGAAGCCAAGCTGCGCGGCGGCATCCTGCGTGCGCTGGAGAAACGCCCGGTCAGTATCGAAGCGGTGGAAGCCTGCCTGACCCGGATCAAACTGAAACTGCGCGCTACCGGCGAGCGTGAGCTGCCCTCCCGCGAAGTGGGCGAGGTGGTGATGGCCGAACTGCGCAAGCTCGACCAGGTCGCCTATGTGCGCTTCGCCTCCGTGTACCGCAGCTTTCAGGATATCAACGAGTTCAAGGAGGAGATCGACCGACTCTCCGCCAACTCGGATCAACCTGCCGACAAGGGGCAGGGCTGAAGCATGGCCCCCTTCTCGAGCCTTGATCACCACTTCATGGGCCGCGCCATCGTGCTGGCGCGTCGGGGCCTCTATACCACCGATCCCAACCCCCGCGTCGGCTGCGTGCTGGTGCGCGACGGCGAAGTGGTCGGCGAGGGCTGGCACGTGCGCGCTGGCGAAGGCCATGCCGAGGTCAATGCGCTGCGCCTGGCCGGAGAGCGTGCCCGCGGCGCCACCGCCTACGTCACCCTCGAACCCTGCAGCCACTTCGGGCGCACCCCGCCCTGTGCCGACACCCTGATCGACGCCGGTATCGCTCGCATGGTCTGCGCCATGGTCGATCCCAACCCGTCCGTGGCCGGGCAGGGGCTCGAGCGCCTGCGCGCGGCCGGTGTCGAGGTCGCCGGCGGTCTGATGGAGCGGGAAGCGCGGGCGCTGAACCCCGGCTTCATCAAGCGTATGGAGCAGGGGCTGCCGCTGGTGCGGGTCAAGCTGGCGACCAGTGTCGACGGCCGCACCGCGATGGCCGGCGGCGAGTCGCAGTGGATCACCGGCCCCCAGGCGCGCAGCGATGTGCAGCGGCTACGGGCGCGCAGCTCGGCGATCGTCACCGGCATCGACTCGCTGCTGATCGACGACTCCTCGCTGACGGTGCGTGCGGACGAGCTGGGCCTGGAGCAGGCGGAGCTGATCGCCGCTCGTCAGCCCCTGCGTGTCGTGCTCGATACCGATCTGCGTATGCCGATCGATGCCAAAATACTTGGCCAACCGGGGCGGACGCTCGTGGTCACCCGCAGCCGGGACGAACAAAAGATAGAGTCGCTGTGGAGCCGCGGGGCCGAGGTGATCGGCCTGGCGGGCGAGGGACGAATCGACCTTCGTGCCCTGCTCGAGCATCTGGCCGGGGCGGAACAGTGTAACGAACTGCTGGTCGAATGCGGCGCCACCCTGGCCGGAGCCTTTGTCGAGGCCGGTCTGGTGGATGAGTTGATCCTGTATATGGCGCCTAAACTGTTGGGTAGTCGTGCCCGCCCGCTGCTGGAACTGCCGCTGGATCGCATGGATCAGCAGATTCCGCTGGCGCTGGCCGATATCCGCCATCTGGGCGACGATCTGCGCCTCGACTGGCGGCTGCTTGAAACCGACGGGAGCCAGGAGCCCTGATGTTTACCGGAATTATCGAAGCGATAGGCGAGATCGCCGACATCCGCATGGTGGATGGCGATATGCGCCTGCGTGTGCGTAGCGGTACGCTCGACCTGGGCGATGTGAAGCTGGGCGACAGCATCGCCACCAACGGCGTCTGCCTGACCGCGGTGGAGTTGCCGGGCGACGGCTTCGTCGCCGACGTGTCGTGCGAGACCCTGACCCATACGCGCTTCCCCTCATTGAAGGTGGGCGAGCGGGTCAATCTGGAGAAGGCGATGATGCCGACCAGCCGTTTCGGCGGCCATATCGTCTCCGGCCATGTGGATGGCCTGGGCAAGGTGGTGGATCGCCGCGACGACGCCCGCTCGGTGCGCCTGTGGATCCAGACGCCCAAGCCGCTGCTGCGCTACATCGCGGCCAAGGGCTCGATCACCGTGGATGGCGTCAGCCTGACCGTGAACAGCCTCGACGGCGATCGCTTCGGCCTCAATATCGTGCCCCATACGGCACAGCAGACCATTATCGATACTTACCGTGCGGGGCAGGAGGTTCACCTGGAGGTGGATCTCATCGCCCGCTACCTGGAGCGCCTGATGGCGCCGGTCGACGAGACCGGCAGCGATACCGGCACCGGTGGCGGACTGACCCTGGAAACACTGGCCGGCGCCGGCTTCATGCGCCGCTGAGCCGTGGGAGAGAAACAGATGCAGATGAACACCACCGAAGAGATCATCGAGGATATCCGTCAGGGCAAGATGGTGATCCTGATGGACGACGAGGACCGCGAGAACGAGGGCGATCTGATCATCGCCGCGGAGATGGTGCGGCCGGAAGATATCAACTTCATGGCCACCAACGCCCGCGGCCTGATCTGCCTGACCCTGACCCGCCAGCGCTGCGAACAGCTGAAGCTGCCGCTGATGGTGCAGAGCAACGGTGCCGCGTTCTCGACCAACTTCACGCTGTCGATCGAGGCCGCCACCGGCGTCACCACCGGCATCTCGGCCGCGGACCGTGCCCATACCGTACGCACCGCCGTGCGCGCCGACGCCAAACCCGAGGATATCGTCCAGCCCGGCCATATCTTTCCGCTGATGGCACAGCCCGGCGGCGTGCTGAGCCGTGCCGGCCACACCGAGGCGGGCTGCGACCTGGCGCGTCTGGCCGGCCTGAGCCCGGCGTCGGTGATCGTCGAGGTGATGAACGACGACGGTACCATGGCGCGCCGCGCCGACCTGGAGAAGTTCGCCGCCAAGCACGGCCTGAAGATCGGCACCATCGCCGACCTGATCCACTACCGCGCCTTGAACGAGCACACCGTCGAACGCGAGGACGAAGGCGTGCTGCAGACCGAGTACGGCGACTTCAACTACGCCGTCTACCGCGACGATATCCAGAACTGCACCCATCTGGCGCTGTACAAGGGCGACATCAAGCGCGACGAGCCGACGCTGGTGCGTGTGCATATCCGCAGCGAAGTGCTGCGCGACGTGGTCGGCGTGGTCCCCGGTGCAGAGAAGAAGTGGACCATGCGCCGGGCGCTTGAGCGTGTCGCCGAAGAGGGCAAGGGAGTGGTGCTGCTGATCGACTCCGGCGTCCGCATCGACCTGGGCGACGCCGTGCACGCGCTGTCCGACAGCACGGCCGCCCGCTCCAAGGTGCGGGTCAGCGCCTCCGGTGCCTACCTGCAGGTGGGTACCGGCTCACAGATTCTGCGCGAACTGGGGGTGGGCAAGATGCGCCTGCTCAGTTCGCCGATGAAGTTCAACGCGATCTCGGGCTTCGATCTCGAGGTCGAGGAATATATCGCCTGCGAAGAGTGAAAACAGGAAAACAGTCATGACAGTAAAAGTAGTGGAAGGCGACTTCGTCAGCGCCGACGGTAAATACGCGATCATCGTCGGTCGCTTCAACGCCTTTGTCGTCGAGAGTCTGCTCGAGGGTGCACTCGATGCGCTCAAGCGGCACGGCGTGAAGGATGAAGACGTGCGTGTGGTGCGCTGCCCCGGCGCGTTCGAGATCCCGCTGGTGGCGCAGCGCGTTGCGGCGCAGAAGCAGGACGATGCGATCATCGCCCTCGGTGCCGTGATTCGTGGCGGCACGCCGCACTTCGAATACGTCTCGGCCGAGAGCTCCAAGGGGGTCGCGCAGGTATCGATGGAGTACGGTATCCCGGTTGCCAACGGCATCCTCACCGTCAACAGCATCGAGCAGGCGATCGAGCGCTCCGGCACCAAGGCGGGCAACAAGGGCGCCGAAGCCGCGCTCTCGGCGATCGAAATGGTCAGCCTGCTGCGTCAGCTCGAGGTCTAATGATGAGTGACACTCCCCGTTCGAAACAGACAGAGCCCAAGAAAGCCCGCAAGCCGTCGCTGACCGAACAGCGTCGCAGTGCGCGCCAGATGGCGCTGCAGGCGCTGTACCAGTGGCAGGTGGCGGGCCAGCCGGTGAACGAGATCGAAGCCCAGTTCCGCGTCAACAACGACATGAACGGGGTCGACGTGAAGCTGTTCAGCCAGTTGCTGCGCGGCGTGGTCGAGGCGCGTTCCGAACTGGATCTGTGCTTCTCGCCCTTCCTGGACCGCACCGTCGACGACCTCGATCCGGTCGAGGTCAGCGTACTGCGCATCGGCAGTTTCGAACTGCTGCACCGGATGGAGGTGCCGTACCGGGTGGCGATCAACGAAAGCGTCGAACTGGCCAAGGTGTTCGGCGCCACCGACAGCCACCGTTATGTCAACGGCGTGCTGGACAAGGTCGCGCAGAAGGTGCGGGCGGCCGAGGTGTCGGCGCGCCGCTGAGGCGGCGCCGAAGGACGGATGTCGTGGGCGAGTTCGAGCTGATCCGGCGCTATTTTGCCGATACTGCGCAGGCGCGGGGCGATGTCGCGCTGGGGATCGGCGACGACTGCGCACTGCTGGTGCCGCCGTGTGATGGCGCACAGCTGGCGGTGTCGATCGATACCCTGGTCGAGGGCACGCATTTTCTGCCCGGCACCCGGTCCGATTACCTGGCCCAGCGCCTGCTCGGTGCCGCGGTCAGCGATCTGGCCGCGATGGCGGCCCGTCCCGCCTGGTTCACCCTGGCGCTGACCCTGCCCGACGCGAACCCCGCCTGGCTCGAACCCTTCTCCCGGGCATTGGCCGAGCGCGCCGGCGAACTCGATATCGCCCTGGTCGGCGGCGACACTACCCGCGGTCCGTTGACGCTGACGGTGCAGGTGCACGGTTGGGTGGAGCCGGAACGGGCACTGAAGCGCTCCGGTGCACGGGACGGGGATCTGATCCTGGTCAGCGGCACCCTCGGCGACAGCCGGGGCGGGTTGCAGACACTGCTGGATCAAGAGCCCGATCGACCGTCGAACGCCTGGCTGCGGCGCCGTTTCTACCGGCCGGAGCCGCGCGTCGAGCTGGCTCGGGTGTTGGCCCCGAGCCTGCACGGCGGCATCGACATCTCCGACGGTCTGCTGGCGGATCTGGGCCATATCGCCGACTGCAGCGTTCTGGGCGCCCGGATCGAGCTGGAGCGGCTGCCGCTGTCCGATCAACTGATCGCCTATGCCGGTCTCGAGCAGGCGCAGCGCTGGGCGCTCGGCGGCGGCGAGGATTTCGAACTCTGCCTGACCGCCGCCCCCGAAAGACTGGCGTCCTGCATGGATGCTGCGCAGGCATTGGGCATACGCCTGACCTGCATCGGCAGCATGCGACAGGGCCGGGGCGTGGAGCTGTTGTCGCAGGGCGAGCCCTGCTCGGCGGATCATGCCGGTTACGATCATTTTGGAGACGCACAATGAATCGGGTACCGTCGTCGGTGTGGCGCAATCCGGTACATTTTCTGGCCTTCGGCCTGGGCAGCGGGGCGGTGCCCTGGGCGCCCGGCACCTTCGGTACCCTGGCCGCGGTGCCGCTCTGGTACCTGCTGGCGCAACTGCCGCTGTCGACCTATCTGCTGCTGGTGCTGGCCGCCTTCGCCCTCGGTTGCTGGCTCTGTCAGCGCACGTCGGAGGATATCGGCGTACACGACCACGGCGGCATCGTCTGGGACGAGTTCGTCGGCTACTGGGTGACGATGATCGCGGTGCCGGTCACGCCGCTCTGGGCCCTGGCCGGATTTCTGCTGTTCCGGCTGTTCGATATCTGGAAACCCTGGCCGATCGGTTGGGCGGACCGGCGTGTGCACGGTGGCTTGGGTATAATGCTGGATGACCTGATCGCCGGGGTGTTCGCGGCACTGTGTCTGCACGCGCTGCGCCTGATCGTATAGTATGTCGGCCCTGATTTTTCGAATCCCGACACGGGGATGGTTTATAACGGCGCTTCGCGAAATGGCGCGGAGCGGGCGGCCCAGGAGACCGGGCTCGCCAACAAGAGGTAGATAGCGTGACCGTTCAGTATGTTGCGGATTCCAAACTGCCGACCCCCTGGGGTGTGTTCACCATGGTCGGGTTCGAGGACAAGACCTCCGGCAAGGAGCATGTGGCGCTGGTGTTCGGCGATGTGGATACCGACGAGCCGGTGCTGGGCCGTATCCACTCCGAGTGCCTGACCGGCGATGCGCTGTTCAGCCTGCGGTGCGACTGCGGCTTCCAGCTGCAGGAGGCGCTGAAGCGGATCGCCGAAGAGGGGCGCGGCGTGCTGTTGTACCTGCGCCAGGAGGGGCGGGGTATCGGCCTGCTCAACAAGATCCGCGCCTACCATCTGCAGGATCAGGGCGCCGATACGGTGGAAGCCAACGAGCGCCTGGGCTTCGCCGCCGACATGCGCGACTACAGCATGTGCCTGCCGATGCTGCGCCATCTGGGCGTGCGTTCGCTGCGCCTGATGACCAACAATCCGCGCAAGGTGAAGGCGCTGGAGCAGTACGGCATCCAGGTGTCGAGCCGCGAACCGCTGCAGGTGGGCAAGAACAGCCACAACGAACACTACCTGCAGACCAAGATGGGCAAGCTCGGCCATATGATGACCGAGGTGCATTTCCAGGACGACGAGGACTGATCACCGGCAGCTCTCGGCTGCTCCTGAAACGAGTGGTTGACACTGTTTTAGGGACGATTATGCTTTGGTTCATAATTTATGAATCGAAACATAATTGTGGATAATGGTCATGATGCCTTCTGAACGCTCCGGTTTCATCTTTCGTCGCCCGGAATTGGCCAGGCAGATCGCCGATGGCCTGACCGGTGGCGGCCTGACCGATTATCGCTCCGGACTGTTTCTGGCCGGGCCGCGTCGTACCGGCAAGTCCACTTTTCTGCGTGAAGATCTGATTCCAGAGTGCGAAAGCCGAGGTTGGTATCCGGTGTACGTCGATCTCTGGGCTGACAGAAAAGCCGATCCGGCCGACCTTATTTCCACTGCAATCGCCGATGAGCTGACCAGACTGGAAGGGCGCATACGGAAGCTGATCAAATCCTCGGGTGTCGACAAGCTCAGTATTTTTCGAACCTTCTCCTGGGATTTCAGCAAACCGAAGCTGCCGGAAGAGGTGACATTGAGTCAGGCGCTTGAAGCGCTTCATGAAGCGGCTGACAAGCTGGTTGTCCTTATTATCGATGAGGCTCAGCATGCGCAGACGACCGACACGGGCCTCAATGCCATGTTCGCACTAAAGTCCGCCCGCGATCATCTGACCCAGGGTCGAGACAAGGATGCGCTGCGCCTGGTCTTCACCGGTTCCAATCGCGACAAGCTCGCTCACCTGGTGTTGAAGAAGGATCAGCCGTTCTTTGGCTCCAGTGTCACCTCATTTCCGTTCTTGGGCACCGATTATGTCCACGCTTTCACTGAATGGGTAAACGGTAAACTTGCTGTCGGCAACCAATTCTCGCTGCAGGATATGCAGGATGTATTCGAGATGGTCGGGCACCGGCCGGAGATGCTGCTCAAGGTTGTCTCCGAAGTCAGCCTGAATCTGGGCGAGGCTGCGCATCTGGGGGATCTGCTGCGTGATGGTGCCCTGTATCTGCGCGATGGTGTCTGGGGTGAGTTCGAGTCCGGCTATCTCTCGTTGACCGACCTGCAGAAAGCCGTGCTTGAAGTGATGATCGATCGAGCCTCGAGTCGGGAGCCTTTTTCGCCGTTCACCGAAGCCACCATTCAGGAGGTGGGGCGGGTGCTTGGCGAGCTTGGCAGCGATAGCCAGGCGGGCGTGCCGGCGGTGCAGGGGGCGATGGATGCGTTGCGTGAGAAAGACTTGATATGGCGGTCAAGCCGGGGCGTCTATGCGCTTGAGGATCAGAGTATCGTCGACTGGTTTAAGCATTACCGCAAGAGTAGCCGGAACTAGCATTCTCGATCACCCGGTCGGTGCCGCCGGAACCCCGGTTATCTCCGGCGTACTTGCTCAGCGATTGAGCCTGGACTCGATCGCCGCCCGAATGCCTTCGGCATCCAGCCCGCACTCCTGCAGTTGTTCCGCCCGCGAGGCGTGCTCGATCCAGCGGTCGGGTACGCCGAGCGATAGCAGCTCTGTCGTAAGCCCCTTCCGTTCCAGATACTCGGCCACCGCCGAGCCCGCGCCGCCGATCAGGGCGTGATCTTCCAGCGTTACCAGCAGTTCGTGTTCGGCCGCCAACCGGTCGAGCAGGTCGGTATCCAGCGGTTTGACGAAGCGCATGTCGACCAGGGTCAGGTCCAGCGCGTCGGCCACGCTTTGCGCCTGCGGCAGCAGCGGGCCGAAGTTCAGGATGGCGGCGCGGGAACCGTCGCGCAGCGGGGCGGCCTTGCCGATCTCGATCGGCGCCAGACCGGGATCGACCGCGACGCCGCTGCCTGAACCGCGCGGGTAGCGCACGGCGGCGGGTCCGGCGTAGTCGTAGCCGGTCTTCAGCATCCGGTACAGCTCGCGCTCGTCGGACGGCGTCATCAGCAGCATCCCCGGCAGGCAGCGCAGGAAGGCGAGATCGAACAGGCCGGCGTGGGTGGCGCCGTCCTCGCCGACCAGTCCGGCACGATCCACCGCCAGCAGCAGGTCCAGATCCTGGATCGCGATGTCGTGCACCAGTTGGTCGTAGGCGCGTTGCAGGAAGGTGGAGTAGATCGCCAGCACCGGCTTCATGCCGCCGCAGGCGAAACCGGCGGCCAGCGTCGCCGCGTGTTGCTCGGCGATGGCGACATCGAAGTAGCGTTCGGGGTACTGCTCGGAGAAGGCGACCAGGTCGGAACCCTCGCGCATCGCCGGGGTGATGCCGATCAGCCGTTCATCCCGTGCCGCGGTGTCGCACAGCCAGCGGCCGAAGATATTGCAGAACTTCGGCTCTTGCCGAACCGGTTTCGGCGGTGCATCCAGAGGTTCGATCTTGGTGATCGCGTGGTAACCCACCGGGTCGGACTCGGCCGGTTCGAACCCCTTGCCCTTGCGCGTGATCAGGTGCAGGAATTGCGGACCGGGGCTGTTCAGCGCGTGCTCCAGCGCCGGCAGCAGCGCATCGAAGTCGTGGCCGTCGACCGGGCCGTGGTAGTCGAAGGTCAGGGCGCCGAACAGGGCGCCGGTGGTGGCGCCGTCAAGCTCGGGTCTGGCAAGGCCGGTCTTGAGCTGATCGGCGAGATAGGTGGCAAGACCGCCCTCGTTGGGCGAGATCGACATGTCGTTGTCGTTCAGGATCACCAGCATATCGGCACGGGTGTGGGCGGCGTGGCTCAGCGCCTCGAACGCCATCCCCGCGGTCATCGCGCCGTCGCCGATCACCGCCACCGTCTTGCGCGCCTCGCCCTTGAGCCGACTTGCCAGCGCCATGCCCAGGGCGGCGCTGACCGAGGTACTGGAATGCCCGGTGCCGAAGCTGTCGTAGGCGCTCTCGGCGCGGCGCGGGAAGGGGGCGAGGCCGTTGCGCTGACGCATGCTCAGCATCCGTTCGCGGCGGCCGGTCAGAATCTTGTGTGGATAACTCTGGTGGCCCACGTCCCAGATCAGGTGATCGTTCGGCGTATCCAGCAGATAGTGCAGGGCGATGGTCAGTTCGACCACGCCGAGGCCGGCACCGAAATGGCCGCCGGTGACACCGACGCTGTAGAGCAGCCAAGCGCGCAGCTCCTCGGCCAGTTGCGGCAGCCGTTCGGCACTCAGGCGGCGCAGATCGGCGGGCGATTCGATCCGGTCCAGCAGCGGCGTCTGCGGACGCTGGGTGGGCAGTCGGCGGTGCATCAGTGGTCGCGGGTCACGATGAAGTTGGCCAGGGCGGCAAGCGGGGCGGCGGAGATGCCGAAGGGCTTCAATGCATTGAGCGCCTCGTCGTACAGCTGCTTGAGCTTGGCACGGGCGCCATCGATGCCGAGCAGGGCCGGGTAGGTCGGCTTGTTGCGCGCTTCGTCCGAGCCCTGCGGCTTGCCCAGGGTCGCGGTATCGCCCTCGATATCGAGCAGGTCGTCCTGCACCTGGAACGCCAGCCCGATGGCATCGCCGTAGCGCTGCAGCGCTGCCAGCAGCTCCTGGTCGCGGCAACCGGCCGCGGTGGCGCCGAGCATCACCGAGGCGGTGATCAGGCGTCCGGTCTTGTGTGCATGCATCGCCTGCAACTGCGACAGCGTCAGTCGGCCGCCGACATGGGCGAGATCGAACGCCTGGCCCATCACCATGCCGTGCGAGCCGCCGGCGCGGGCCAGAATGCGCACCTGCTGCAGCGCGCGGGCCGGTTCGGTATCGCCGCCGGTCTCGCTGAGCAGTTCGAAGGCGAAACTTTGCAGGGCATCGCCGGCGAGGATCGCGGTCGCTTCGTCGAAGGCGATATGGCAGGTGGGGCGGCCACGGCGCAACTCGTCGTCGTCCATCGCCGGCAGGTCGTCGTGGACCAGCGAGTAGCAGTGGATCGCCTCGATGGCGGCGGCGGCGCGGTCGGCCTGTTCGGGGCTTCCGCCACAGAGCTGACAGCTCATGTAGACCAGGGCGGGGCGGATCCGCTTGCCGCCGCTGAGCAGGGCGTAGCGCATGGCATCGGTGAGCCGGGGCTCGATGCAGGATTCACGGACCAGGTAGAGATCGAGATTGCGCTCGACACGGGTCGCCCACTGGCTCAGTTGCTGCTGCAGCTCCACCCTCAGCCATCCTGCTCTTCATTGAAGGGGCGGGCCTTGAATTCGCCCTGCTGCTCGATCAGCATCTGCACCTTCTGTTCGGTCTGGTCGAGGATCCCCTGACACTCGCGTGTCAGCTTGACCCCCTCCTCGAACGCCTTCAGCGCCTCTTCGATCGGCAGGTCGCCCTGCTCCATGCGTTCGACAACCGCTTCGAGCTGTGCCAGGGAGTGTTCAAAATCGGGTGTTTTCGCAGTGCGGGCCATAGTCGGGTCGGGGGCTTGTTCAACAGGGCTGTCAACTTAACCAACTGCTCGCCGGGGGTCAATCGATACGGGAGCCGGAACGCCGCCGGCCACGCGATATTGGACCAAAAAAACACCGCTGTTCCGTGCGTGTACGGAACAGTAAATCTGGTATCATCGCCCTACATCTGTTTAAACCTGGTCCATCAGTCAGGGGTTAAGGAGTATTTTAGTGGATCTGGCGACACTCGTAGGCTTGCTCGGTGCATTGGGCATTATAGTCGCGGCGATGGTACTGGGCGGCGACGTCGGAATTTTCGTCAACGTACCCTCACTGCTGATCGTTATCGGCGGCAGCCTCATGACGGTGCTGATCAAGTTCACGCTGGCGCAGTTCCTCTCCGCAGGAAAGGTGGCGGGCAAGGCGTTCATGTTCAAGTCGGTCACGCCGGAGGAGATCATCGCCGAAACCGTCGAGCTGGCCGATGCGGCGCGCAAGGGCGGTCTGCTGTCGCTGGAGGACAAGGAGGTATCCACCCCGTTCATGCAGCGCGGCATCCAGTTGCTGGTGGACGGGCACGATCCCGAGGTGGTCAAGACCCTGCTGCACAAGGAGGCCAATCTTACCGACGAGCGTCACGAGTTCGGCGCCAAGATCTTCAAGGCGATCGGCGATGTGGGGCCGGCGATGGGGATGATCGGCACCCTGGTCGGTCTGGTGCAGATGCTGTCCAACATGTCCGACCCGAAGGCGATCGGACCGGCGATGGCCGTGGCACTGCTGACCACCCTCTACGGTGCCATGCTGGCCACCTGTGTCGCGCTGCCGATCGCCGACAAGCTGGAAAACCGCAAGGACGAAGAGGCGCTCAACCAGGCGCTGATCATCGACGGCCTGTTGGCGATCCAGGCGGGCCAGAACCCGCGTGTGATCGAGCAGATGCTGCGCAACTATCTGCCCGAAAAGCTGAGGGAGAAGGCTGAAGCCTAGAGTTGAATGAGCGACGAGCAGCAGAAATGTAAATGCCCGCCGCCGGGTGCCCCGGCATGGATGGCCACCTTCTCCGACCTGATGTCGTTGCTGATGTGCTTCTTCGTGCTGCTGCTCTCGTTTTCCGAGATGGATGTACTGAAGTTCAAGCAGTTGGCGGGCTCCATGCGTGAAGCCTTCGGCGTGCAGAACCAGATCAAGGTGGAGGATATCCCCAAGGGTACCTCCATCATCGCCCAGGAGTTCAGCCCCGGGCGTCCCGAGCCGACACCGCTCAACGAGGTGCGGCAGATGACGGTCAACAACGATATGAACACCCTCGACGTGCGCTCGAAGGAGGGGGAGACCAACATTCAGGAAAGGCTGCAGGGGATCGAGGACGTGATCCGCGTGCAGGAGGAGCAGGCCCGGCAGGAGGCGGTGGTGTTTGCCCAGGCGCTGGCGAAGGAGATCGGCGACGGCGCGGTCGAGGTGGAGACCGACGGCACCAAGCTGATCATCCGCGTCAAGGAAAAAGGCTCGTTCGATTCCGGTTCGGCGGAACTCAAGTTCGCCTATATCCCGGTGATCGCCAAGATCCGCGATGTGCTTCTCGAGGTCAGCGGCCGGGTGGCGATCGAGGGGCATACCGATAACATCCCCTACTCGGGAGGCCGTTTCAGTTCCAACTGGGATCTGTCCGCCGCGCGTGCACTGGCGGTGGCGGAGGAGCTGTTCTCCGATCGGCGTATCGACCAGTCACGCTTTCAGGTCAGCGGTTATGCCGACAGCAAGCCGTTGGTACCGAACAACAGCGCGGAGAACCGTGCCCGCAACCGACGGGTCGAGATCGTGATCCAGAAGGGCAGCGACAACGAGATGCTGGAGCGCCTGCAGTCGAGGCCGGATGGCGACACCGAAGGGCAGGGGCTGAGGCCGGGCGAGATCTTCTGATCCCGAACTGCTTGTGTGAACAAAACTTGTGTGAACAAAAAAGCCGCTGAGACCCAGCGGCTTTTTGTATAGGGACGTACTTATCCCGCGAGCGCATGGGTGCGCAAAAGCGGGGTTCGTACAGACACCGGGTTTCCTTACTTGGAGTTGTCCAGCATGTACTGAATGGCGCCCTTCAGCTCGGCGTCGGAGCAGTCCATGCAGGTGCCCATCGGCGGCATGGCATTCAGGCCGGACTTGGCGGTGGCGAGCAGGGCGTCGATGCCCTTTTCGGCACGCGGTGCCCACTCATCGGCCTTGCCGACTGTCGGTGCGCCGGCGATGCCCGCTGCGTGGCACACGGAGCACTTGGTGTTGTAAACCTCTTCGCCGGTACGCTCGGCCATTGCTGCGGCCGGAGCCAGCAGGGCAGCGGCAGCTGCCAGAATCATCGCTTTTTTCATATTGTAGTTCCTTTGACAGTGCAATCGACGGGGTGTCCGCCAACCCAGAAGCAGGCTTAAGTTTAGGTACGCCTTCTGAATGAGTAAATAGCGCTAAAGTGGTGAATGGTGCCTGAATGATCAAAGTTTGATCTGGGTTTGATCCGGAACTGTCGCAGGAATGCCGGGCTAGCGACCCTGCAGATTCATGGCGTAGGTGGCCTGGCTGTGCAGGTCGCGATCATGCCGGCGGCGGCGAACCTCCTCTTGATACTGTGCCAGGGCACGCTCGATCATCTCGGCAGGGGCGTGCAGGTGACGCAGATCGTCGGCGGAGTAGCCGCGCTTGAGCAGGCGATGCAGATTCTCGGTGGTGTGATGTTCACTATTCATTTTATTGATCCTCTCGTATTCGATGTCGATTTAACGCGTTCAAGGTGTCATCTTTGTTGCGGTTGTATGTGAATCCGATGACAGGCGTGGACCGATCCGTGAACGCTCTCTCCCTGCTTGACCCGGTTGCCGCTTTGAAAGCGGACACAAAACTGCCTATTTTTTACTTTGGAGGTTCTTGAAAACGCTTTTGTTTTACCGTGAATTTGGTCATATTCGCGCTAGCGGATCGTGTTTTCAGGGAGCCGCGAAACATCGGGTTCCGCGTATGGCGGAGACCACCTATTCAGGGATCCTGTCGGAGAATCAGAAGCTATGAAAGCTGCTATTTCGAGTGTCACAACCCTTGCCCTGGCGCTGTCGCTGACGACCGCTATCCAGGCCCATGCCGAAGAGTTGCATGTCTATAACTGGTCCGATTACATCGCCGAAGACACCGTTGCCGATTTCGAGCAGCAGAGCGGTATCAAGGTGGTGTACGACGTCTACGACTCCAACGAGGTGGCCGAAGCCAAGCTGCTGGCCGGCCGCAGCGGATACGATCTGGTGTTTCCGACCGCGCGTCCGTTTGCCGATCGCCATATCAAGGCGGGCCTGTACCAGAAGCTGGATAAGTCGGCGCTGACCAACTACGACAACCTGGACAAGGTGATTCTCGATTCCCTGACCGATATAGACCCCGGCAACGAGTACTTGGTTCCCTACATGTGGGGCACCACCGGTATCGGCATCAACGTGGACAAGGTGAAGGAGATTCTCGGCGACGACATGCCGCTGGATACCTGGCGCCTGGTGTTCGACCCCGAGATCGTGTCCAAGCTGTCCGCCTGCGGCGTGTCGCTGATGGACGATTCCACCGAGGTGCTGACCGCGGCGCGCGCCTATCTGGGCAAGCCGGTGGATGACTTCGGCAGCGACGCGATCAACGAAGCCGCCGAGGTGGTCAACGGCGTACGCCAGTATGTGCGCTACTTCCACAGCTCGCAGTACATCAACGACCTGGCCAACGGCGACACCTGCGTGGCCCACGGCTACTCCGGCGACGTGTTACAGGCGCGCGATCGTGCCGACGAGGCCGGCAACGGCGTCAACATCGCCTATCTGGTGCCCTCCGAGGGTGCCGTGGTGTGGACCGATGTCATGGTGATCCCGGCCGATGCGCCCAACCCGTCCGCCGCGCACAAGTTCATCGACTACCTGCTTGACCCGGCCGTGATCGCGCCGATCACCAACTACGTGGCCTATGCCAATGCCAACGCCGCGGCGACGGAACTGGTGGACGCCGAGATTCGCGACGATGCCGGTATCTACCCGCCGAAGGAAACCCAGGAGAAACTGGTGGTGCTGAAGACGCCGAGCGAGCGTCAGATGCGGGTCATGAACCGTGCCTGGACCCGGATCAAGACCGGCCAGTAAGCGGTCTCCCGCCTGCATGCCCCCTCTGTCGGGATTAATGTCGGCCCCCGGTTTATGTACAGGATGTACGGTATGCCGCGGGCGCATGGATGCGCAGGAGCGGCGCTGTACAGAGTGAGCGAATCCCGTCCCTGGCTCCTGCCAAGACGGGATTACCGAGCGTGTAGCGTTCCCAAGTGCCTGAAACGAGAGCCGTTTGATTCATGTCCAGTCCGCGTCAATTCAAGCCCGAGGAGCCCTGGCAGGCGCCCGAGGGCGAAGCGATTATCCGTATCGAACATGTCAGCAAGCGCTTCGGCGAGCTCTACGCCGTCGACGACGTCAGCCTGGATATCCACAGCGGTGAGTTCTTCTCCCTGCTCGGGCCCTCCGGCTGCGGCAAGACCACGCTGCTGCGCATGCTGGCCGGGTTCGAGATCCCCACCGAGGGCCGGATCTACATCGACGGCCAGGATGTCACCGACGTGCCGCCCTACGAGCGGCCGGTCAACATGATGTTCCAGTCCTATGCGCTGTTCCCGCACATGAGCGTGGCCGACAACATCGCCTTCGGCCTGAAGCAGGAGGGGATGGCCAGGGCGCAGCGGCAGGAGCGGGTACGCGAGATGCTGGCGCTGGTGCAGATCGAGAAACTGGCCGCACGCAGGCCGCATCAACTGTCCGGCGGGCAGCGCCAGCGGGTGGCGTTGGCGCGGGCGCTGGCCAAGCATCCGAAGATCCTGCTGCTCGACGAACCGCTCGGAGCGCTGGACAAGAAGCTGCGCGAGCAGACCCAGTTCGAGCTGGTCAATATCCAGGAGCGGCTGGGGATCACCTTCATCATCGTCACCCACGACCAGGAGGAGGCGATGACCATGTCCAGCCGCATCGCGTTGCTGCGCGACGGCCGGGTCGAGCAGGTGGACCCGCCGCGCCGCCTCTACGAATACCCCAACTCCCGTTACGCCGCCGACTTCATCGGCTCGATCAACCTGATCGAGGGCCAGGTGCTGAGCCAGGAGGAGAACCGGGTACGGATCCGCAGCGAGGAGGCGGGCTGCGACCTTGAGGTCATCCACGGTCAGCCGCTGATCGCCGGTACCCCGGTGACGCTGGCGGTGCGGCCGGAGAAGGTGCGCCTGCACGGCGGCGAGACCGCGCTCGGCAACCGCCTGAGCGGCGTGATCAAGGAGATCGCCTACCTCGGCGACGTGTCGATCTACCATGTCGAACTGCCCACCGGCAAACGTATCCAGTTCACCCAGTCCAATATCCAGGCGCTGGCGGAGCAGCCGCTGAGCTGGGAGGACGAAGTGGTGCTGGGCTGGCCCGCCAACAGCTGCGGGGTGCTGACGCAATGAGACGCCTGCCGTTGTCGCTGCCGCGCGGGCGCGGCCTGATCATCGGCGTGCCCTGGTTCTGGCTCGGCCTGTTCTTCCTGCTGCCGTTCCTGTTCGTGCTCAAGATCAGCCTGTCGGAACCGGCGCTGGCGCAGCCGCCCTATCTGGACCTGATCCGCGAGATGCAGGACGGGCTGGTGTCGATCTCGATCAACTTCGGCAACTACCTGCTGCTGTGGGAGGACCCGCTCTACCGCGGCGCGCTGTTCGGTTCGCTGCAGATCGCCGCCGTGTCGACGCTGTTCTGCCTGCTGCTCGGCTACCCGATGGCCTACGCCATCGCCCGCGCGCCGAACCACTGGCGACTGCCGCTGCTGATGCTGATCATCCTGCCGTTCTGGACCTCCTTCCTGATCCGCGTCTACGCCTGGATCGGCATCCTCAAGGGCAACGGCCTGCTCAACAACTTCCTGCTCTGGAGCGGCCTGATCGATCAGCCGCTGGAGATCCTGCACACGCCGCTGGCGGTCTATATCGGCATCGTCTACAGCTACCTGCCCTTTGTCGTGCTGCCGCTGTACGCCACCCTGGTGCGGCTCGACCTGACCCTGCTGGAGGCCGCCGCCGACCTGGGCTGCCGCCCCTGGAAGCAGTTCCTGACCATCACCCTGCCGCTGTCGCTGCCCGGCGTGATCGCCGGCGGCATGCTGGTGTTCATCCCGGTGGTGGGCGAGTTCGTGATCCCGGACCTGCTCGGCGGGCCGGATACGCTGATGATCGGCAAGCTGATGTGGACCGAGTTCTTCAGCAACAAGGACTGGCCGCTGGCCTCGTCGCTGGCCGCGGTGCTGCTGGTGGTGCTGATCATCCCCTTTGTCGCCCTGCGCCACTTCGAGCAGCGCTCGGAGGAGGATGCCGCATGAAACGCCGCTTCCCGCTGTTGATGACCGCGCTGGTGTTCGGTTACGCCTTTCTGTACGGCCCGATCCTGAGCCTGATCGTCTACTCCTTCAACGAAAGCCGGCTGGTCACCGTCTGGGCCGGGTTCAGCACCAAGTGGTATGGCGAACTGCTGCACAACCAGCAGTTGCTCGATGCCGCCTGGCTCAGCGTCAAGGTGGCGTCGATGACCGCGACGCTGGCGGTGGTGCTGGGCACGCTGGCGGCGCTGGCGCTGGTGCGCTTCCGCCGCTTCCGCGGCCGCGCCACGCTGCAGGTGATGGTGACGGCACCGCTGGTGATGCCGGAGGTGATCATCGGCCTGTCGCTGCTGCTGCTGTTCGTGGCGATGCAGGACAGTATCGGCTGGCCCGACGGACGCGGCCAGCTCACCATCACCCTGGCCCACACCACCTTCGCCATGGCCTATGTCACGGTGGTCGTGCAGAGTCGGCTGGCGCATATGGACCGCTCGCTGGAGGAGGCGGCGCTGGATCTCGGCGCGCGGCCGCTGAAGGTGTTCTTCGCCATCACCCTGCCGCTGATCGCGCCGGCGCTGCTGGCCGGCTGGCTGCTGGCGTTCACCCTGTCGCTGGACGATCTGGTGGTGGCCAGCTTCGTCTCGGGTCCCGGCGCCACGACGCTGCCGATGGTGGTCTACTCCAGCGTGCGCCTGGGCGTCAGCCCGGAGATCAACGCCCTGGCCACGATCATCGTGCTGCTGGTCAGCAGCGCGGTGGCGATCGCCGGGGTGCTGCTCTATCGCCAGGAGAAGCGTGCGCAGCGCGAGCAGAACCTCGGTTGATCGGCTGTTTCAGGCGAGCAGGTAGTCGTCTGGAATGTCGAATAACTGGCTGACCTCGAGGGTGCTGATCTTTGGGTAGGGAATCTCGGGGACAGCGCCCGGTTGCAGGCCGAGTAGCGCGGCACCGGTATCGATATAGACACCGTTGCCGCGCTTCTGGATGTGGGGCAGGATCACATGACCGTGCACGGTCATGTCGATGCCGTCGACCCAGTGCTTGAACTGTGGGTCACCGACCGGTCGGGCCCAGATCATCTCCTCGCGCAGTGCCCTGTCCGAGGCCAGCCTCAGCTTCAGATCGAGCCAGTCATCGGTGGGCACGGTGCTGTGGCTGATGCCGATCCGGCGGCCATCCTTCAGTTCCAGTTCGATCACCCAGGGCATCTCCACGGCCAGCGTCTCCGCGTAGCGCCTGACGTCGGGGTGACGCCAGAAGTAGTGCTCCGGCCCCTCGCCGAGCCAGGCCTTGCCGCCGTATCGCATCCAGTCCGCGGTATCGATGCTGTCCGGGTCGGCCAGCCAGTTGAACAGGATCTGCTCGTGGTTGCCGCGCACGGCGTAGAACCAGGGCTCCTGGGTCAGCATCAGGCATTTCACCGAATCGGGGCCGCGGTCGATGATATCGCCGACCGAAAACAGCCTATCCACGGCGCGGTCGAAGCAGACCGCCTCCAGCTCCGCTTCGAGCGGCTCGAGCCAGCCATGGATATCGCCGACGACGAAATCGCGGCCACGGGTGTTGGGTTCGACGTTCAGGATAGGGTAGGACACGCTGTTCGGCTCGCTGGTTGATCGTATACCCCCCCAGCTTAGGACAACGGCGTGAAGATGGCATGAACCGGAGCGGATTGCCGAGTGCCGAGATCGTATACAGGCTCTCAAGACCTATTGGATGTTGTAGGCCCTCGAGGCATTGAGACCGAAAATCCCGCGGGTGTCGGATACGCCCTCGAGCAGTCGCTCCGTTGTTTCAAGCCACTGCCGGTAGTCGCCGGCCAACAGGCAGACCGGCCAGTCGCTGCCCCAGATCAGGCGCTCCGGGCCGAAGGTCGCCAGCAGATGGTCGACATAGGGCTTCAGGTCGGCCGGACGCCAGTCCGGGGCGGCTTCGGTGATCAGCCCGGAGAGCTTGCAGTAGGCGTTGGTGCCCGTCGCCAGATCGGCCATCCGCCGGGCCCAGAGGTCGAACTCGCCGCTGCGGATCTGCGGTTTAGAGGCGTGGTCGATCACCGTGCGCAGCTCCGGGTGGCGCTGCAACAGCTGCAGCAGGTTGGGCAGGTGGCGGGGCAGGGTGAGGGCATCGAAGGTCAGGCCGGTGGCGATCAGGGCGTTGAAGGCCCGCGCCGGCTCGGGCTTGAGCATCCAGTCCGGGTCCGGGATATCCTGGATCATCGGCCGCACGCCGACCACTTTCGGTTGTACCGCCAGTTGCGCGATCTCCGCTTCCACATCCGCGCTTTCGAAATCGACCCAGCCGACCACGCCTTTGATGAACGCATGCCGCTCGGCGAGCGAGAGCATGAACGCGGTTTCGGCCGCCGTGGGGGCGGCCTGGACCAGGATGGTGCCGTCGATGCCGTTTTGGGCCAGGATCGGGGCCAGGTCCTCGGGCAGGAAGTCGCGATAGAGACGGTCGATTTCGGGTGTCAGCCAGCCGTAATCGCCGCGTTCGGGGCGCCAGAAGTGTTGGTGGGCATCGAGTCTCATGGCCGGATGATCCCCTTTTTCAGGATGATATTGCCGTACAGGCGTTGCTCGCCGGTCTGGACGATGGCGTAGGCGGTGCGTGCCCGCTCGTAAAACTTGAAACGCTCCAGGCTGCCGAGCGGGGCCGAATGATCGGCGCACTGGTCGATGATCCGCTGAAAGGCGGCGACGATCTCGGGCACGGTGTCGGGTTCATCCACCACCTGCATGGTCAGCGCCGGAGTGGGATCGAAGGTGTCCAGCGGCATCAACTGCAGCAGCGCGCCCAGCGTGTCGGTGGCCGATACGCCGTCCAGCCGGATCACGCGCCGGGCGCTGCTCTCGGCCGGGAAGTTGGCATCGGCGATAACGATCTCGTCACCGTGTCCCATCGCCCTCAGGGCGTGGAGCAGGTCCGGGCTCAGAATTGCGGGTATGTTGCGTAACATCGATCGTCTCCTTGCAGTGGATCAACGCGAGCGAAAATACTCTGCGTGCTGCTGTTCCAGTGGTTCGATACGGGGGATCAACTGCCTCAGATGGGTCTTCATCGCCGCCTGTGCCGCGGCCGGATCGCCGGCGCGTATGGCGTCGAGCACCGCCTGGTGCTCCTTGACCGCTTCCGCCGGGCGGCCCTCCTCCGGCAGCAGCAACATGCGCATACGCTTGAGCTGCAGCGAAACGTTGGTAGCCACCTGGGACACGCCGGGAAAGCCGGTGAACTCCATGATCAGTTCGTGGAACTCCTCGTCCGCCGTGTAGAAGCCGGAAAAGTCGCCGTCCTCGACCAGCAGTTGCTGCAGCCTGACGTTGCGGGTCAGGCGGGTCAGTTGCTCCTCGGTATGTTGCAGCGCCACCTTTTCCACGGCGGCGGTTTCCAGCGCTTCCCGGAGGAAGCTCGCCTCCCGAATCTCCTCCATCGAGAAGCAGGACACACGGGTAGCGGATTGGGGTATCACGTCCACCAGTCCCTCCTGGGACAGCCGTGCGATCGCTTCGGACACGGGGGAGCGGGACACGCCCAACTGTTCACACAGGGCGCCCTTCTTCAGTACCGCCCCCGGGGGCAGGGCCAGGGACAGGATCGCCTCGCGCAACGACTGATACACGCGCTGCGCCAGCGAGCCGTCCAGGCTCTCTATATCCGTTAATCCCGCCATACCCATCGCTACACTCTCGTTCACTCGCTCTTCTCCTCTCTCATGTGAGACTCTCATGTTATAACTAACATGTTAGTTGACACATGCATCGCTCAATGTTAGTTCTAATATAACCCAAACAGCAAGAACAATAAATTTTCAGGGAGGCGCCGGATGAGCGCGACACAACTCACTCTCCGCTTACACCCGACCGACAACCTGGTTGTCGCGCTGACGGATATTCCGGCGGGAACCGAGCTGGTCGGCATCACCGACGCGCTGCGGCACACGGTGCCGCGTGGACACAAGATCGCGACCCGGGTTGTCGAGGCGGGGCAGAACCTGATCCGCTACGGTCAGATCATCGGTCAGGCGACGCGGGATATCGCACCGGGCGATCACGTACATGTACATAACCTGGGCATGGGGGAACATACTCAGGACTATGGTTTTGCGCTCCAGAACATAGCGCTGCCGCCCGCCGAGCAGGCACGTACCTTTCAAGGCTATCGGCGTGCCGACGGCCGCGCCGGTACCCGCAACTACCTCGGCATCCTGACCTCGGTGAACTGCGCCGGCTCGGTGGCGCGCTTTATCGCCGAAGCGGCGGAAAAAAGCGGCCTGCTGGAAGCCTTCCCCAATATCGATGGCCTGGTGCCGATCGTGCACAGCAGCGGCTGCGGCATGTCCGGCAAGGACGAGGGCTATGCGACGCTGTTCCGCACCCTGTCCGGCTACGCGCAGAACCCCAACTTCGGCGGCATCCTGCTGGTGGGGCTGGGCTGCGAGGTGATGCAGATCGACGATCTGGTCGGCGGCCGCGAGATCCGGGCCGATGGCGCGCTGCGCTATATGACGATCCAGGCCGAGGGCGGCACCCGCAAGACCATCGAGCGCGGGCTCGAGGAGCTGCGCGGCATCGCCGAGATCGCCAACCGGGCGCAGCGCACGCCGATACCGGTATCCGAGATCACCGTGGGGATGCAGTGCGGTGGTTCCGACGGCTACTCCGGCATCACCGCCAACCCGGCGCTTGGCCATGCCTCCGACTTGCTGGTGCGCCACGGCGGTACCAGCATCTTGTCGGAAACTTCCGAGATCTACGGCGCCGAGCACCTGCTGACCCGCCGCGCCGTGTCGGAGGAGGTGGGCCGGAAGCTGATCGCGCGGGTGCGCTGGTGGGAGGACTACTGTGCCCGCAACGGCGGCGAACTGGACAACAACCCCAGCCCCGGCAACAAGCGCGGTGGCCTGACCACGATACTGGAGAAATCCCTGGGCGCCGTGGCCAAGAGCGGCTCGGCGCCGCTGACCGATGTCTACCTGTTCGGCGAGAGGATCGACAAGCACGGTTTCGTGTTCATGGACAGCCCCGGCTTCGATCCCTGCTCGGTCACCGGGCAGGTGGCCTCCGGCGCCAATCTGATCGTCTTTACCACCGGTCGCGGCTCCGTGTCCGGTTACAAGCCCACCCCCTGCATCAAGCTGGCGACCAACTCCGAGATGTACCGCCGTCTGTCCGAGGATATGGACCTGAACTGCGGCGATATCGTCAGCGACGGCGTCTCCATCGAGGAGAAGGGGCGGGAGCTGTTCGAACTGATCATCCGGGTGGCCTCGGGCGAGCAGACCAAAAGCGAAGCGTTGGGGTTCGGCGGGGCGGAGTTCGTGCCCTGGCAGATCGGCGCGGTGATGTGACTGCCGGGCGTCGCACGCCGGATAACGGAACATTAGAAGAGAGAGACGGAATGATGAGGCTTGTAGACAAGACCATTTTCATCACGGCGGCCGGTCAGGGGATGGGCCGCGCCTGTGCGCTGGCCTGTGCGGACGAGGGCGCCAGGGTGATCGCGACCGATGTGAACCGAGAGGCGCTGGAGAGTCTGGCGGCGGAGTGCGGCAGCATCGAGACTCACCTGCTGGATGTCACCGATGCCCAGGCGATAAGGGCGCTGGCGGAGCAACTGCCGGATCTGGACGGGCTGTTCAACTGCGCCGGTTTCGTCCATCACGGCACCATTCTCGACCTGTCCGACGAGGAGTGGGCGTTCAGCGTCGATCTGAACGTGACCTCGATGGTCCGTCTGACCCGTGCGCTTTTGCCCGGCATGCTGCGTAAAGCGGAGAATGGCGGCACCGCCTCGATCCTGAACATGGCCTCCATGGCCTCGTCGATCAAGGGCTTTCCGGTGCGTACCGCCTACGGCACCACCAAGGCGGCGGTGATCGGCCTGACCAAGGCGATCGCGGCGGATTTCGTCAAGCAGGGGATAAGGTGCAACGCGATCTGCCCCGGCACCGTGGATACTCCCTCTCTGCGCGGGCGCATCGCCGCCGCGGCGGATCCGGTGCAGGCGGAGAAGGACTTTATCGCCCGTCAGCCGATGGGACGCCTGGCGCAGGTATCCGATATAACGCCTATGGTTGTCTATCTGCTCAGTGACGACAGCCGGTTCGTCACCGGGCAGGCGATGCTGGTCGATGGTGGCGTCACGATCTGATCCGTGTGACGGCAAACATGCTCTGACTACCAATATAGGCTACCAATATAAAAACAAGGGGTCTGTCAGGTGACACTGCTAGTTGAGATGAAGGGCATCGAAAAACGCTTTCCCGGCGTGCATGCCCTGAAAAATATCCGCTTCGACCTGCGCGCGGGCGAGGTACATGCGCTGATGGGCGAGAACGGCGCCGGCAAGTCGACGCTGATGAAGGTGCTCTCCGGCATCTATCAGCCCGACGGCGGCGAGTTCCGTGTCGACGGCGAGCCGGTGCAGCCGCAGGGGCCGCGCGAGGCGCAGGCGCTGGGGATCGGCATCATCCATCAGGAGCTGAGCCTGATGAACGATCTGACCGTGGCGCAGAACGTGTTTATCGGTCGCGAACCGCGTCTCGCCTTCGGGCGGCTGGACGAAGCGGCGCTGAATCGGCAGACCGCCGAGATCTTCGCGGCGATGAACCTGCACCTGGATCCGAAGGCGAGGGTCGGCGATCTGACCATCGCCAAGCAGCAGATGATCGAGATCGCCAAGGCGCTGTCGTTCCGCTCCCGTATATTGATCATGGACGAGCCCACGGCGGCACTGAACGATGCCGAGGTGGCCGAGCTGTTCGCGATCATCCGCCGGCTCAGGGCCGAGGGTGTCGGCGTCGTCTACATCAGCCACAAGATGGACGAGATCAAGCAGATCGCGGACCGGGTCACGGTGATGCGCGACGGCGAATACGTGGGCACGGTGCAGGCCGCCGACACGCCGCTGAGCCGGATCATCTCGATGATGGTGGGCCGCGAGGTCAGCGAGAACCCGCTGCAGGTGCCGGACACCGCCGCCAACGACGTGGTGCTCGAGGTGACGGGGCTCAACCGCGGCCGGGAGATCCGCGATGTCGGCTTCGATCTGCGCAAGGGCGAGATCCTCGGTTTCGCCGGGCTGATGGGCTCCGGCCGGACCGAGGTGGCACGGGCCATCTTCGGCGCCGACCCGATCGAGTCCGGCGAGATCCGCGTGCATGGCAGAGCGGCACGGATTACGTCGCCCCACGACGCGGTACAACTGGGGATCGGTTATCTGTCGGAGGATCGCAAACATTACGGTCTGGCGACCGGCATGGATCTGCGGGCCAATATCGCGATGACCTGCCTGGACAAGTTTTCCAACGCCGTCGGGGTACTGGACGAGTCGGCGATGCAGGCGGTGGCGCAGGGCTACATCCGCCAACTGGGTATACGGACGCCGTCGGAGAAGCAGCAGGTGGCGCTGCTGTCGGGCGGCAACCAGCAGAAGGTGGTGATCGCCAAGTGGCTGCTGCGCGACTGCGACATCCTGATCTTCGACGAACCCACCCGCGGCATCGATGTCGGCGCCAAGTCCGAGATCTACAAGTTGCTGGAGGCGCTGGCGGAACAGGGGCGCGCGATCATCGTGATCTCCTCGGAACTGCCCGAGGTGATGAGGCTGAGTCACCGCATCGCGGTGATGTGCGAGGGGCGCCTGACCGGCATCCTGCCGGGCGGAGAGAACACCACACAAGAACAGATCATGGCACTGGCCACGCAGCGCGAAGCTGTGATGAGCCCGGCAGGAGAACAATAATGACGACCACTGCACAGACCAACCCCGCAAGCCTGCAACCCAAGAGCCCGCTCCGGCGGTTGATGAAAGCCGGTGCGCACCAGCGCCTGCTGGCCTTCACCAGCCTGGTGATCCTGCTGATCGCGTTCTCGCTGGCGTCGCCGAACTTCATGCAGACCTCGAACATGATCGCCATCCTGCAGGCGACCTCGGTCAACGGCGTGCTGGCCGTGGCCGCGACCCTGGTGATCATCACCGGCGGTATCGACCTCTCGGTCGGCACGCTGATGACCTTCACCGCCGTCATCGCCGGTGTGGTGCTCACCTACGCCGGACTGCCGCTGCCGCTGGGCGTGATCGCCGCGATCGCTGCCGGTGCGCTGTGCGGCCTCTGCTCCGGTACCTTCATCGCCAAGATGAAGATCCCGCCCTTTATCGCCACCCTGGGCATGATGCTGATCCTGAAGGGGCTGTCGCTGGTGATCTCCGGTACCCGCCCGATCTACTTCAACGACACGCCGGGGTTCGACCAGATCTCACGCGGTTCGTTGATCGGTGAACTGATCCCGGCGCTGCCGATCCCCAACGGCGTGCTGATCCTGTTCCTGGTGGCCGGCGCCACCGCCTACATCCTCGGTCGCACCGTGCTCGGTCGCTACACCTTCGCGCTGGGCTCCAACGAGGAGGCGGTGCGCCTGTCCGGCGTCAACACCGACCGCTGGAAGATCGCCGTCTACGCCCTGGCCGGCGGCATCTGCGGTATCGGCGGCCTGCTGATCGCCTCCCGGCTCAACTCGGCGCAACCGGCGCTGGGCCTGGGTTACGAACTGGAAGCGATCGCCGCCGTGGTGATCGGCGGCACCTCGCTTGCCGGTGGCCGCGGCACCATTCTCGGCACCCTGATCGGCGCGCTGATCATGGCGGTGCTGACCAACGGCCTGCGCGTGCTGTCGGTGGCGCAGGAGTGGCAGACGGTGGTGACCGGGGCGATCATCATCCTCGCGGTCTACGCCGACATGATGCGCAAGAAGAACGGATAAGGCTTGTTGACCGGTTGTATTAGAAAGAAAACGGGAGGTTTTCTCCCGGCTCCACCTTGAAAATAACAACAGCAATGGAGAAACACGACATGTTCAAACGTCGCACCCTACTGGGCGCTCTCGGCGCCCTGACACTCGCTGCAACCATCCCTGCCGCCATGGCGCAGGACAAGATGTACATTCCGCTGGTCTCGAAAGGGTTCCAGCACCAGTTCTGGCAGGCGGTCAAGGCCGGTGCCGACCAGGCGGCCCAGGAGTACGGGGTGAAGATCACCTTCGAGGGGCCGGACAGCGAAGCGATGGTCGACCGTCAGATCGACATGCTGGCGGCGGCACTGGCGAACAAGCCCGCCGCGATCGGCTTTGCCGCGCTGGACAGTCAGGCGGCGATCCCGCTGCTGCGCCAGGCCAACGAAGCCGGCATCCCTGTGGTGGCGTTCGACAGCGGCGTGGACAGCGATATCCCGGTCACCACCGCGACCACCGACAACGTCGCGGCGGCGGCACTGGCGGCGGACAAGATGGCCGAACTGATCGGCGGCAAGGGCAAGGTGGCGGTGGTCGCGCACGACCAGACCAGCCGCACCGGTATCGACCGCCGCGACGGCTTCCTCGATCGCATGAAGGCGGCGCACCCCGATATCGAAGTGGTGACGGTGCAGTATGGCCAGGGCGACCAGCTCAGATCCACCGAGGTCGCCAAGGCGATCCTGACCGCCAACCCCGATCTGAACGGCATGTTCGGTACCAACGAAGGCTCCGCCATCGGCATCGTCAACGCGGTGCTGGAGATGAACGCCAAGGGTCTGACCGTGATCGGCTACGACTCCGGCAAGGTGCAGACCAACGCCATCCGCAAGGGGCTGATGGACGGCGCCATCACCCAGAACCCGGTCGGCATCGGTTACGAGACGGTCAAGGCGGCGGTGATGGCCACCAAGGGCGAGACGCTGCCCAAGGTGATCGACACCGGCTTCTACTACTACGACAAGAGCAATATCGACGATCCGAAGATCGCCGCCGTGCTCTACGATTGATCCACCCCTTGGGAGGGCGCAGCCTTGGCTGTCCCTCCCTTTTTCATTTCAGCGACAGGAAACACACGATGAAACTGCTGCGTTATGGTCCTGCCGGACAGGAAAAACCCGGTCTGCTCGATGATTCAGGACAGGTCAGAGATCTCTCCGCCGTGGTGCCGGATATCGCCGGCGATGTCATTACCCGCGAGGGTATCGAACGGTTGAAGGGGCTGGATATCGCCTCGCTGCCCGTCGTTGCCGGTACGCCGCAACAGGATCTGCGCCTGGGGCCCTGCGTCGCCGGCGTCGGCAAATTTATCTGTATCGGCCTCAACTACGCCGACCATGCCGAGGAATCGGGCATGCCGGTGCCGCCGGAGCCGGTGATCTTCGGCAAATGGACCTCCGCCATCGTCGGGCCGAACGACGATGTACTGATCCCGCAGGGCTCCGAGAAAACCGACTGGGAGGTGGAGCTGGGCGTGGTGATCGGCAGCGGCGGATCCTATATCGACGAGGCCGACGCGATGAACCATGTCGCCGGTTTCTGCGTCATCAACGATGTCTCCGAGCGCGAATACCAGCTCGAGCGCGCCGGCACCTGGGACAAGGGCAAGGGCTGCGACACCTTCGGCCCCACCGGCCCCTGGCTGGTCACCCCCGACGAGGTCGGCGACTTCAACGATCTGGGCATCTGGCTGGAGGTGGACGGCCACCGCTACCAGAACGGCAACACCGCCACCATGGTGTACAAGGTGCCGCACCTGATCGCCTACTGCAGCCGCTTCATGAGCCTGCAGCCGGGCGACATCATCTCCACCGGCACGCCGCCGGGCGTGGGGCTGGGGCTGAATCCGCCGACCTACCTGAAGGGCGGCGAAACGATGCGCCTGGGGATCGACAAGCTGGGTGTGCAGCAGCAGAAGGTGCGTGCGCGGTAATACGCGTACGGTGCCGACTGTTTTGTAGTCGAGACGGGAGTAGCCAGCATGAAAACAAGAACAATCGACCTCAGTGGTACGCCGATCTGCGAACTGGGCTTCGGTGCCGCCGGAATCGGCAATCTTTACCGTCCGATGGAAAGCGTTGTGGCGCAGGACGTGGTGGCCGAAGCCTGGCGCCAGGGGGTGAGGTATTTCGATACCGCGCCGCACTACGGCGCCGGACTGTCGGAGCGGCGCCTGGGGCTGGCGCTGCAGGAGCTGCCGCGAGAGGGGCAACTGCTCTCCACCAAGGTGGGACGGGTGCTGGAACCGCTGTCGAGCAATGCGCCGGTCGATGCCGAGGGGTTCGTCCAGGCGGCCCCGTTCGCGCGACGCTACGACTACTCCTACGACGGCGTGATGCGCTCGTTCGAGGACTCCCTGCAGCGCCTGGGCGTCGGCAGGATCGATATCCTGCTGATGCACGATATCGGTCGGCTGACCCACGGCGATGCGCACGAGGCGCAGTTTCGTACCGCGATGGAGGGCGGTTACCGGGCGATGGCCGAACTGCGCGAACAGGGCCTGGTCCAGGCGATCGGTCTGGGCGTCAACGAGTGGCAGGTGTGCGACGCGGCGCTGAACCACGGCGACTTCGACTGCTTCATGGTCGCCAACTGCTTCACGCTGCTGGACAACGGCATCACCGAAACCTTTACCGAGCGCTGTCGGCGCGAGCGGGTATCGCTGATCGTGGCGGCGCCGTTCAACTCCGGCGTATTGGCGAAGGGCTCGGAGGGTGCCGGACACTACTTCTACGGCGATGTGCCGGCCGAGGTGATCGAACAGGTGAAGGCGCTGGAAGCGGTGTGCCGTGAATACTCCGTGCCGCTGGCGGCAGCGGCGATCCAGTATCCACTGCAATATGACTGCGTCAAATCGGTGGTGATCGGCATGACCAAGGGGGTGCGTATTCGCCAGAATATCGACTGGTATGCCCACCCCATTCCGGCCGAGTTTTGGCATACTCTGGTTGAGAGAGGGTTCATCGGTCCGCTCGCCGGCGGCTAATCGGCAAGGGGGGGGCGGCGGGTGGTCCTCGTCCGGAACAGAAGGGGAGCCAGTCGCCATGCCCACAGCCAGATCCGCACTCAAACTCCTGCTGCTGCAGATCCGCGACGGCGAGCAGGTGCGCCACGAAGAGCGTCGCAGCTTCGTCAACTACTGCCGGGTAGCGCCCGAGCAGATCGATGTACTCAACGTGTTCGATACCCCGCACTTCGGCGCCGACGTGGTCGAGGGCTACGACGCCCTGCTGGTCGGCGGTGCCAGCGAGGCCAATGTGCTGGAGCCGGAGCGCTACCCCTTCGTCGACGACGCCCAGCGGCTGATCCTCCACTGCCTGCAGCAGGACCTGCCGGTGTTCGCCTCCTGTTTCGGTTTCCAACTGGCGGTGCTGGCGCTCGGCGGCAAGATCCTGCACCTCGACGAGGGGTTCGAGATGGGCACGCTGCCGATCTCGCTGACGCTGGCGGCGCGGCAGGACCCGCTGTTCCTCGACGTGCCCGACCCCTTCATGGCGGTATCGGTACACCGTCAGTATGCCGACCGAGTACCGCCCGGCTGCGAGATCCTGGCCTATACCGGGCAGTGTATCCACGCCTTCCGCGTGCGCGATCGCCGTTTCTGGGCGTTCCAGTTCCACCCCGAGGTGGACAAACGGATCCTGGTCGAGCGGCTGACCTACTACAAGACGCACTACACCGACGGCGACGACCATCTGGGCAGGGTACTGGCCAACGCCGTGGAAACGCCCTACTCCAACCGCCTGATGACCGCCTTTGTCGATCGGGTGCTACTCATTTAACCGTCTTCTTGCCTGGCAAGCTCGCGCTGGTCATCCATACTGAAACCGATATTGCGCTTGCGACAGGGCGAGCGGCGGTGAAGTGGAGACGCGATGAATCAGGCTGCAACACAGGATTCAACGACAAGAACGAGGCCGGATCGCAAGGCGCTGGCGCGCCGGTTTCGTACCTTTATCGACCCCGACTATGTGATCAGCGACGACGAGACGCTCAAGCCCTACGAGTGCGACGGCCTGTCGGTGTACTGCGAGATGCCGATGCTGGTGGTGCTACCCGAGACGGTGGAGCAGGCGCAGCAGGTGCTGCGTATCTGCCACGCCGAGGGGGTGCCGGTGGTGGCGCGCGGCGCCGGTACCGGGCTCTGCGCCGGTGCCATGCCGCACCCCGAGGGGGTGGTGCTGTCGCTGGCCCGGTTCAACCGCATCCTCGAGCTAGACCCGCTGGCCCGTGCGGCACGGGTACAACCCGGCGTGCGCAACCTGGCGATCAGCGAAGCGGCCGCCGAATATGGCCTCTACTACGGCCCCGACCCCTCGTCGCAGATCGCCTGCACCATCGGCGGCAACGTGGCGGAAAACTCCGGCGGCGTGCACTGCCTGAAATACGGCCTCACCGTACACAACCTGCTCGGCGTCGAACTGCTCACCGTCGACGGAGAACGGCTGACCTTCGGCTCCGAGGGGCTGGACAGCGCCGGCGCCGATCTGACCGCGCTGATCACCGGCTCCGAAGGGCTGCTCGGCGTGGTCACCGAGGTGCGGGTCAAGCTGCTGCCGAAACCGGAGGTGGCGCAGGTGGTGATGGCCGGATTCGACTCGGTCCAGCGCGCCGCCGACGCCGTCGGCGCGGTGATCGCCGAGGGGATCATCCCCGGCGGACTGGAGATGATGGACAGCCTCGCCATCGTCGCCGCCGAAGCCTATGCCCAGGCGGGTTACCCGACCGAGGCGCAGGCGCTGCTGCTGTGCGAAGTGGACGGCACCGAAGAGGAGGTGCACGCCCATATCGAAGCGGTGGAGGCGCTGTTCCGCCGCCTGGGTGCAACCTCGGTGCGCACCTCGCACAGCGAGGAGGAGCGGGCGCGACTGTGGAAGGGGCGCAAGTCGGCCTTTCCCGCCGTGGGCCGGATCTCGCCCGACTACTACTGCATGGACGGCACCATCCCGCGCAGCCAGTTGGCCCATGTCCTGACCGAGATGGAGCGGATGTCGCAAGCCTATGGCCTGCGCGTGGCCAACGTATTCCATGCCGGTGACGGCAACCTGCACCCGCTGATCCTGTTCGATGCCAACCGGCCCGGCGAACTGGAGAAGGCCGAGGCGTTCGGCGCCGCGATACTCGAACTCTGCGTCGATGTCGGCGGCTGCATCACCGGCGAACACGGCGTCGGGGTGGAGAAGATCCGCCAGATGCCGAAGCAGTTCAACGCCCGGGAGCTGGCGCAGTTCCACCGCATCAAGGCGGCGTTCGACCCGGCCGGCACACTGAACCCCGGCAAGGGGGTGCCGACCCTGCGCCAATGCCAGGAGTACCGCTCCCTGGACATGAACATCGAACCCAACGTCGGCGCCGCCGCCCAGCACGACAAGAGGTGCGGCCATGACTGATATCGCCGACCGACTGCAGGAGCAGATCCTCACCGCGGCGGCGGAAAAACGCCGGTTGCAGATCGTCGGCGGCGGCAGCAAGGCCTTTATCGGTCGCCGGACCGAGGGCGAACCGGACACCCTGGCGCTGGCGGAACACAGCGGCATCGTCAGCTATCAGCCGGTGGAGCTGGTGCTGACCGCCCGCGCCGGTACGCCGCTGATCGAACTGGACGCGGCGCTGGCCGAGCACAACCAGATGCTGTCGTTCGAACCGCCACGGTTCAGTGCCGCCTCGACGCTGGGCGGCACCCTGGCCTGCAACCTGTCCGGCCCCGGCCGCCCCTGGTGGGGCTCGGTGCGCGACCAGGTGCTGGGCATCCGCCTGATCAACGGCCTCGGCGAACAGCTGCGCTTCGGCGGCCAGGTGATGAAAAACGTCGCCGGCTACGACGTCTCGCGGCTGCAGGCGGGAGCCCTCGGCACCCTGGGCGTGATCACCGAGGTCAGCCTCAAGCTGCTGCCCAGACCCTCCGACAGCCGAACCCTGGTGCTGGACGCCGGACTCGACGAGGCGTTGTCGATCATGAACCGTCGCGCCGCCGAGCCCAAACCGCTGAGCGCCGCCTGCTGGATCGACGGCAAACTCTATCTGCGTCTGAGCGGTGCCCACTCGGCGGTGGCGGCGACGGCCGGATACTGGGGCGGCGAACCGCTGGAGTACGCCGAGGATCACTGGCAACAGCTGCGCGACCAGCAACTGCCGTTCTTCACCGCCGACGCCGAACGACCGCTCTGGCGCTTCTCCGTCAACCCGACCGCCCGCATGCCGATGCTCGACGGCCGGTGGCTGATCGACTGGGGCGGCGCCCAGCGCTGGTACCGAGGAGAGGCGGAGATGGCGGAGATGGAGCGCCTGGCGGCCGCCGGCGGCGGCCAGGTCAGCCTGTTCCGCGGCGGCGATCGCAGCGGCGAGGTGATGCACACTCAGCCCGAGGCGCTGCAGCGGTTGCAGCAGCGACTGAAGCAGGCGTTCGATCCGGACGGCCTGTTCAACCCCGGACGTTTATATAGCTGGATGTAGTGGGTAGCCCGAGATGAAAACAGACCTGTTGCAACACTACCGGGCAACCCCCGAAGGCCAGGAAGCGGACGCGATACTGCGCACCTGCGTGCACTGCGGCTTCTGCACCGCCACCTGCCCCACCTACCAGGAACTCAACGACGAGCGCGACGGCCCCCGCGGCCGCATCTACCTGATCAAGCAACTGCTGGAGACCGACCAGGTCAGCGCGAAAACCCGCACCCACCTGGACCGCTGCCTGACCTGCCGCAGCTGCGAGACCACCTGCCCGTCCGGGGTAGAGTACGGCCGTCTGGTCGAGATCGGCCGCGGCGTGATCGAACAGAAACTGTCGCGACCGCTCCCCGAGCGCCTGATGCGCTGGGCGCTGCGCAAGATCCTGCCCTATCCGGCACGGTTCGGCGCACTGCTCAAGACCGGACAGACCCTTCGCCCGCTGCTGCCCGACCCGCTCAAACGCAAGGTACCGCCGCCGCGACCGGCAGCGCCCCGGCCGCCGCAGCGCCATGCCCGCGTGATGCTGGCACTGGCCGGCTGTGCCCAGTCCGTGGCGACACCCGACACCAACGCCGCCACGGCACGGGTGCTGGACCGCCTCGGCATCAGCCTGGTAGAGGCACCGAACGCGGGCTGCTGCGGCGCGGTCAGCTACCACCTGTCGGCACACGAAGAGGGGCTGGCATTCATGCGCCGCAACATCGACGCCTGGTGGCCCGAGGTCGAAGCCGGCTGCGAAGCGATCGTCATGACCGCCTCCGGCTGCGGCGCGATGGTGCAGGAGTACGGCCATCTGCTGCGCCACGACCCCGAGTACGCCGAAAAAGCGGCCCGGATCAGCGCACTGACCAAGGATATCGGCGAGATCCTGCTGGCCGAAGACCTGACCCCGCTGAAACACAAGATGCCCGAAGGCAAGGTCGCGGTGCACTGCCCCTGCACCCTGAAACACGCGATGAAACAGAGCGGCGTGGTGGAACAGATACTGAAAAAACTCGGCGTCGAACTGGCCAATACGCGGGACAACCACCTCTGCTGCGGCTCCGCCGGCACCTACTCGATCCTGCAACCCGAGATGAGCCAACGCCTGCTGCAGAACAAACTACAGGCACTGACCGGCGACCATCCCCAACGGATCGTCACCTCCAACATCGGCTGCCGACTACATCTGGAAACTGCCGCACAGGTGCCGGTACAACACTGGATAGAACTGCTGGATGGATAGCGCCGGAATCCACACTGGATAAAATGGCATATCAAACTTGTGCCTTTGTGCAAACAGTAGCAAACTGATTCAAACGTCAGACAGGCAGTAGACGTATCAACATACCCGTAAAAGATCCAAAGGGACTGATCGATGGATACTTACGTTTCACATTCGCCGTTGGCGGCGACTCGATATCTGTTCGGTGTGGATCCTATTGGGAGGGCGGCAGTAATTGGCCCGTTACCCACTGCTGTTACCCTTTCAGCCAAGAATCGACGTGATGAAGTACCCTTTGAGAAGGTGGTTTGAGCTATGGTTATGGAATTTTCTTTAAAAATCAGTATGTTGAGAATTTCTTATGAGTTTTTCGGGTGCTAAAGTAAAGGGGTTTACCCCCTAATAATTCTTATGGGGCCGAAGGCCCCATAAACGTGCGTTAGGCTATCGGAGGCAATAATGCACCACAGGAATGGAACATGGGTGGAAGGCCACTATAGAAATGGATCGTGGGTTGAAGGTCATTGGCGATCCTCTACATATGTGAATGACAGCTCTTATGTTCAGTCTTATATATCGCCACAGCAAAAAAGAGCAAGTTCTATCCATGCTTCTATTCTTTATGGAAGTGTGACCTTCCTAACGGAGTGCTGGTGGTGTGGTGATTCTGTATATTTTCATAGAGACGAAAATGGTGGCTGCGTGTTATTCGATGAGCTCGGTAAACCGTGGCCCGTACACCCTTGCTGGGAGGAAAATAAAGATGAACAGGGTATTGCAATTAACCAAGCACTAGTTAATCAAAGTAAAATAATAACAAGTCATGTTCAACCTAAAGTCGTTCAGTATTCTAAAAGAGTAGAAGGTCTGATTATATCAGGACTGATAGTCAGTCATGCTCAAACGAAAGAAATTAAGATAACAGATGGCGGAAAGGGCTATAAAGTAATTGATTTATTGGTTTTATCGGGAGATAAGTATTATCAAATTCTAGTTGATGAAAAATATAAAAATAGTCTGCTATCAATTTCTATGGCGAAATTTAAATGCTCTGTGAGAAAACGAGGCTTGTCTTACATAATGTACTCTCAGGAAGTGTATAATTATATGCCTGGTAACGAAGAATTGATTTTTTCATCTCCATTGAAAGTTGACAAGTTAACTTCACTGCCTTGGGTTTATACAAAACTAAAAAATGCCTAACAAGGCCAAGCACAACGCCCGCAAAAAGCGCGGGCTGGACCTCGCTTTCGCTCGGCCTGTGTTGGCGGCGTTATGTGTAAGGAAACAGTCATGCGAAATCTAAAAATACCATTTCTTATCTTATTGGTTTTAGTGCTAAGTTCTTGTTTCAAAGAAGAATGGGAAGGATTCGTATACCCGAACAAAGATGATCTAACTGTTCACAGAAATATTGGTGTATATGAATCACTGGAAGGTTGTCGAGCAGCAGCATTGAATACACTTTCACAGATAAGCTCTATTGAGAAAGGCGATTATGAATGTGGGTTAAACTGTGAAAGTCGCAGTGGTATGGGTGGGATCAAGGTCTGTGAAAAAACCGGACGTTAATACACATAACAAGTCGTTCGTGTGGGACCGTCTACAGCGCTGCGCGCTTTATCCGCCCCCTCGACTCTAACGTTATGTGCTTTGTGGAGGATAGTCCAATATGGAATCAGAGACACTAATCTTGACTCCTTTCGTGTCTGCAGTCGTGTCGGGGCTCATTGTCTTTTGTGTTTCGGCTTTCTACCAGCATCGACGGGAAAGCCGAAAGGAAAAACTAGCGATTCTGGGGACGTTGATGGGTAATAGACACGGCTTGACCGGAACAGGTAGCGAAGACGCTAATGCTCGATTTTTTCAGGCATTGAATTCTGCGTATGTTGTTTATTACAAATCCAAACTAGTTGTGATAGCACTAAATAACTTCAAGAAAAACAAGGGGCAAACAGCAAAAAAATGTGACCTGTCTCCTTCGTGCGATGATGAAGGATATCGGAATCGATACGAGCGACCTAGATGATAGTTTCTTTGACGAACCGTTTGCGCCTGGAAAACGTACAGGCGCATAACCAGTCGCAGAAGTGCGCGGCCAATGGCTGCCGGACGCTCCTGACGTCGCGTCGCTGTGCTTTGCGTTATGAGGTGAGAAATGGCTAAAATAATTACTTGGTTGCTAATTTTGTTACTTGCGTCACCTGTATATGCAGGCTATTCAACAGGCCAAGAGGTTCTAATCGCTTGTACAGGAGCTTCTCCTGATAAAGCTAAGGCATTGATATCACGCATACATTGCTTAGGTTACATAGACGGAGCTATAGATATGCACGGCCTGATTTCATCAGTCACACCATCATCAAAACTTTATTGTCTGCCATCATCTGGTGTCGATGCTGGCAGTGTGTTAGATAAGGTCGTTCTATATATTCAAAGACATGATGAAACACGTGATATGACAGGAAGGGTAGCTATAGTTAAAGCTATGCAGGATGCTTACCCGTGCAAGTAAAATCTCATAACAAGTTGCAGCACTTCAGCCGCTACGCGGCTCGGACCTCAATAAGCTACGCTTATTTCGGCGGGTGTTCAAAGCGTTAAGCATATACACATTGAGAAAAAGTAATGAATTTTAATCAGCGTTATAAGTGCCATGCATGTGAAGGTTTAATAAATGTTCGTTTAGGTATGTCAAACCGTGATATACAGCCTATTCGATTTGCATGCGTGTCCTGTGGAGAAGCGATAGAAATTACAGTCTCTAATCATGAAGGAATGAAAATTAAAGGGGCAGAGCTTGTTCAATTTGAAGGGGCATTTGATGGCTCTTATCCATTTGTTGACTTGCACATAGATTTTCCTGTTTCTTTCGATGAATACAAGATGGGTCAAACGCCTTTTATGAAGGCTGTCCAACGTATAGGCCATGAGAATTATCAGCTGCATAACTTCAGGTTAAATTCATTAAATATACTTTATAAAAAAGTTGATGTGCTAAAACGAATTATAAGGCTGTATTCTAAAAATCCTGATCTTTTTGGTCGGCTATGCAAAAAAGAGTTTAATGAAGAATTGAGGTCTACTGATCAAAAGGACCTTAATCTGGCACTCTACTGCGTTATAGCTAAGGTTTTTTACCCATTTTCTATGCCAAATGATAACGCTGATGCAGTAGAATCCTACATGCAGGTGATGGGCAAGCTTCATAGAGAAAGGAAGGAGGCATTTGAAAGCTTTATAAAAGAGATTATAGAAACCAATTTCATTAAAAATCTGCAAAAAGATTGCTTAGAAATATACCCTGAAATTTTGGCTTCCGAGCTAGCTTTCAGGCCAGCTCTCTTTTTGGATTTTGATAAAGCCTATGAAAAGGAATTGGTTGCTTTTAGAGTGTCAGTAGATGACTTTCAAAAACACAAAGATCTATACAAAGATATCTCTGAAATTTTGTCACGACAGCTTGTTCTAGTTGGCGGAATCAATAACCTCATATTGCGAGGAGATCACAATATATTTAATAATGTTGGAAAATCTACGCCAAAAGACATGAATAAATTTGCAGACGTGGCATTTGGACAAAAATCTGAGCATTTAGATGATAGCTGGTACTCGATAGACGAAGGAGTGTTAGACAATCAACTAAGAAATTCAATAGCGCACTATAAAGCGGAATATGATGAAATATCTCAAATAATTACCTACTACCCAAGAAAAGAAGGTATAAAGCAAGAAAAATCTGAAAAATTATATTTTATGGATTTCATGAGAAAAACACTGGTATCTTACAGAGAAATGCATCGATTGCATCAGTTAATCAAATGTCTGTTTAACTATTACTTTATCATCTATGAACAAAATGCTTAAAGGCCTGATGTTCGCCGCTATCGAGGCTGGGATCTCCACTGCGCTGGCGCTCCGTTCCGGCCCCATAGGCCGGCGTTAAGGGTTCACTACTGGGGATATTGGGGTCAAGGGGATATTGGGGTCAGAGTAAGAATTCGAGTAAGAATTCGAGGGCTGATCAATGCTAGCGGAAGACAATCCTCGTGTGCAGCAGTACTATTGTCAGCTTCAAGTAACTTCTCTAGGGATTGAGCCGAATGCGAACAATAGATTACTGCACGTATCGAGTTGGCATTTTGAGCATCTGCATGGCGGTCTGCCACTCGCTAGCGGAGTAGATCTGTGGCGACAAGCAAATGGTCGAAGGTTGAGGCAGACGTTTTAGCCGGTAGCAAGCATGCAACAGTTATCAATCCAGTCACAGGGTTGGGGAGTTTCGGTTATATCCCAAAGATTACTCATCGCGGTGACACGATTCAGCCTGGGCACATAGTGCTGCGTGTCGGGAGGCACTTTGGCATTAACCGAGGGTTTGGGGTAAACCATATATGGGTGGCTCATCAACTGGAACTAACTCGGCTAGGGTATGACAGTGTAGAAAAAGTCGCCCAATTTGTAGCTGATATAATACAACCGGAGACGCCTATCTATTGTGAATTCGCGGATATAGCGGGAAACCACCGAACCTCGGTACTTCGGACATCGCTGGGTTTGGTCATACTTGAACCAAAACTGCTACCTACCGGCGAATATGTGCACTCTGTGGTCACTGCCTACACCAAGCGTCGAGCGGATGGAACTCTTATAGGGAAAACAAAAAAGGCACCTAGCTGAAGGTGCCTTTTTTGAATCGTGTGGAGGTAGACGCAGCGTTTCCTTAGCTCAAGGGGTCGGAAACCAGTCAACTGGCTTTTGACTGCCGCTACCGCAGACTCTTCCGGTTTAGCCTGCTGCCCAACACTAGCGAACCAATTACCGGCAAGTTCGCTAAAAAATGCTCTTGCAGTCCCACGCCATTATGATCGCTCAACTAGCGGCGGCAGTCAAATCGGACTTGAGTACCCTCAGCGACCAGTGATCTTATTCATCTGCTCGTCAGTCGGTGTGTAGCCCACGGGTATGAGTTTCAAGGGAATCGGCAATTTGCTGCATGAGGCTTTTGCTTTGGAGCACGTGAAGTGTTTCTTGCTCTCGCTCCCAGTCGTTGGCGCTCATCACCACAAAGGCTTCTCCTGCCGGCTGGGTTACCTTGAACGGCTCGTTTCGACTAACCACTTGTTCTATAAAGCTTTCAAGGTTATCTCTGAAGTTGTCTACGCTGATCGTGTCCACAGGTCACCTTTATCTACGGAAATGCCGTACTACCCTATACCGGAAGCCTTAATCAGGCCACACCGGCGACAGCTTTTCCGTTATGTCTTCGTCTCCACTGCAAAGCCTAACGACTATGCGTCGACTCAAAAATCAGATCCGCATTGCCCTCGATAAAGCCCTGAAACAGCTTGCCGGGCGACTCTTCGTAACGCAGCGCGAATTCATAGAAGCAGCTCGGCACACGGTGGGTTTCGCCGTCGGCGAAGGTGACGGCGATGCGGTCGGCCAGGGTGGAGGACTGCTCCAGCAGCAGCGAGGGTGAGCCCTTGATCTCGCCGCCGACGTCGTTCAGCGCGAAGCCCAGCTCCTTCAGAGTACGGTTGACCGCTTTCAGGTTGGGCAGGGTTTCGAGATGGTTGACGCTGACGGTGAAGTGGTTGGCGCGCAGGCCCAGTACCGACAGCCAGGCGGCATATTCGCTCTCGTCTCGTAGCGCGCAGTAGGCTTCGTAGGTGGGCATCGCCCACAGACGGCCGCGCCAGAAGATCTCGAGGTCGGCGGCGGCATCGGGCGGGATCTGTGCGATGAAGGTGTGCAGGATCGCCTGTACTTTCTCCGACAGTTCGTCGATCAGCAACTCGCTGAGGAATATCTTCGGTGCCGTCTCGTCCATCTCGTGCCGGTAGGTGCGGGCACGCAGGTGTTTGTTCTGAAAACGGTACTGGCCGTAGGCGCTGTATCCCAGTTTCGCCAGCAGCGGCTCCAGCCGCTCCAGCGCCACCGGGCTGTCCGCCAGGGTACGAAAGGCGACATGGTCGTTGACCAGCGGTTCGCCGCGCTCGATCAGCAGTTGCTGGATCGCCTCGGCCTGCGGCGTGATCTCGGCGTAGTCCTGCCAGAGTCTGTCAAAAAACCGGTGATGGTTCATGGCCCCACCTCTCTCCCGGTGACGGAATGTCACGGGAATGTAAATTTTACCTCTGTCTATGAGGGTAGAGCGGTATGGGGGATCTGTCGAAAAGCGAAAGCCCCGCGCCGATAACCGGACGCGGGGCGTCTGTGTGAGCGGGGGCCGATTACTTCGGTGAGGCTTCCACGTCGATCTGCAGCTTCACTTCGTCGCCGATCGCCGGCAGGCCGTAGTTCATGCCGAATTCGCTGCGCTTGACGGTGCCGGTGGCGGTGAAGCCGGCCATCGGCTGCTTGTTGAACGGGTGAGGGCCGACACCGTTGACTACCAGGTCCAGGGTGACCGGCTTGGTCACGCCGAGCAGGGTCAGGTCGCCTTCGAGCTTGGCGGTGTTGTCGCCGGTCTTGGTGATCTTGGTGCTCGCGAAGGTCATCTCCGGGAACTCGGCGGCGTTGAAGAAATCGGGCGAGGCCAGGTGTTCGTTACGCTTGCCGTGGAAGGTGTTCACCGAGTCGGTATCGATGTTGACGTTGATGACGGAGTTCTCGATGTTGTCGGCGTCGAACTTCAGGTCACCGCTGAAGTTGTCGAAGCGGCCGAACATGTTGGAGAAGCCCAGGTGGTTGATGTTGAACACCACCGCGGAGTGCGCCATGTCCAGCGCGTAGTCGACCGGCGCAGCCTGGGCGATACCGGCGGTTGACAGGCTTGCGGCCAGCAGGCCTGTACCAAAGAGTGCTTTTACGTTCATCGTCCTTTCCTCTCGTTCTGTCCGGCTGGCTCCCGTCGGGGAGGCCGGTTGGGTTGGCTCTTGGTGTTGGTTTGTCGTGAATCGGTATCAGTAGCCGCCGGTGGAGGGTTCCACCATCAGCCAGGCGGTGCCGACGGCGACCGCGCACACGGCGACGGCGGCGCCGGTCACCAGTACGGGACGCAGCGCGGCGCTGGTGTTGTTGCGACCGACGCGGTCCACCAGCAGCAGCGGTGCCAGCAGCAGCAGCGCCCAGCCGTTCGCCTTGGTGAAGAACAGCAGTTGGGTGCCGAGGGCCAGCAGCGCGGTGATCGCGCTCAGTTGCGCGGTGGCCGCGAGCGGGAAGCGCCGGGTCGGCCAGTTCCACAGCAGGAAGCCGCCGATCGCGGCCATCAGTGCGAAGGCGACCTGTCCCATGGAGGCGGAGGCGCCGATCAGCGCAATGGCGCCGATCCCGGCACCGGCCAACAGCAGCAGGATGCCGCCGTCCAGGCTGTCGCGGCGTGCGTTGCAGCGCTGCTGGGCCAGCATCGCGGCGGCGAACAGCATCGGCAGCAGGATCCAGCCCGCGACATCGATACGGTCGAAACGACCGCCGAGCAGCCAGCCGATCGTGGCCAGGGCCAGTACCGCCATGGCGATCTGCTGCACGCGCGCCTTCAGGTCGAGGCTGTCGATCAGCAGACCCTGCAGCGTCGCCGCGACCACCAGATAGGGCAGTTTCTGCGCCGAGGAGCGGGGCGGGAACACCGGGGCCTGGATCAGTGCCTGGCAGGCGAGAAAACTCAGTGCCACCGAGGCGCAGGCCAGGCGCACACCGAAGCGGGCACCGAGCACCAGCCGCAGCAGTCCGGTCAGGACCAGGCTCAGCAGCAGCGGCAGCACGGCGCTCTGTATCGCGGGGTTGTCCAGTAGGGAGGTCACGGCGGCTCCTGTCTCCGATCGATTCGATGCTGCTATTAAGCCCGCGAAATGTCATAAAAGTTTTTCGCCGAACGGGATTTTTGTCGCAATCTGTATCAAACGGTCGGGTCGACACAGATTGTTACACTTGCCGTTCGCACACCCTGTGCAGGATCGGATAAGCTGTCTCGGTAATACGACCGGTCAGTGCAGCCATGAACACGACACCCCACATTCTCGTAGTCGACGACCATCAGGAGATCCGCGATCTGGTGGCGAACTACCTCGAACAGTTCGACTTTCGCGTCACCACGGCCCGCGACGGCCAGGAGATGAGAAGGGTGCTGGAGGTCAGCGCCATCGACCTGATCGTGCTCGACCTGATGATGCCGGGCGAGGATGGTCTGAGCCTCTGCCGCCAACTGCGCGAGTCGAGCCGGATCCCGATCATCATGGTCACCGCGATGGCGGAGCAGACCGACCGCGTGGTGGGGCTGGAGATGGGCGCCGACGACTACCTGACCAAGCCGTTCTTCCCCCGCGAACTGCTGGCACGGATCAAGGCGGTGCTGCGCCGGGTCGAGGCGCTGCCGCATCGGCACGAGGCGCCGGCGGTGGAGAAGCAGAGTTTCGATCGCTGGGTGCTGGATCTGGCGCGGCGCGAGCTGGTCGGCGACGACGGTGTCGCGGTGCCGCTGAGCACCGCCGAGTTCAAGCTGCTGTCCACCTTCCTGGCCCATCCGCATCGGGTGCTGAGCCGCGAGCAGCTGCTCGACCTGACCCGCGGTCGGCAGGCGGACGTGTTCGACCGCAGCATCGACAATCAGGTCAGCCGCCTGCGGCGCAAGATCGAGCGCGACAGCGCCCATCCCGAATTGATCAAAACCGTATGGGGCGGAGGCTATATGCTGACCGTGGATGTCCAGTGATCATGCGTTACCTGCGCCAGAGCCTGCCCGGCCGCGTGATCGGCCTGCTGATCCTGGCCCTGGGGATCGTCAACGCCACCACCGTCTACGTGTTCTTCGAGGAGCGCGGCCGCGCCGTACGCCTGAGTCAGATGGAGGATCTGGTGTCGCGCAGCGCGGCGGTGGACCGCCTGCTCGACGAGACGCCGCCGGGGCTGCGCAACGAGGTGCTCGGCGCGGTAACCAGCGAGCGCTTCCAGTTCAGCATCGACGAGGGCGCCACGGCGGACCCGTACAACCGGGCGGCACTGGACCACCCGCTCTACCTGCGCCTGCGCCAACTCGCCGACGGCGATGCCGAGCAGGTGCAGCTGTCGATCAGCCAACGCTACTACTGGTGTTACAGCTGGCTGCGCAACCTGCTCAAGCCCAACCTGCTGTTCGATCCCGGCGACGCCGCGCTGCCGATCGCCGGGGTGTCGATCCAGCGTCCGGACGGCCACTGGCTCAACGCCACGCTGCGCTCGCCGAGCAGCCTGCCGGGCTGGATTGCGCCGCTGTTGGTGGCGCTGACGCTGTTCTCGCTGACGGTGACGGTGGTGGTGCTGATCGTGCGCCACGTCACCGCGCCGCTGGGCTGCCTGAGCCGCGCCGCCGACCGCATCGGTCGCGGCGAGTTGACCGAGCCGATCCCGGAATACGGCTCGGAAGATGTGGTGCGCACCACCCGCGCCTTCAACCGCATGCAGCAGCGGCTGCAGCGCTACGTCGGCGATCGCACGCGGATGATGGCGGCGATCTCCCACGACCTGCGCACCCCGCTGACCACCCTGCGTCTGCACGCGGAGTTCATCGAACCGACCGACCGCCGCGACAAGGTGCTCTGCATCCTCGGCCAGATGCAGGAGATGCTGGAGGCGACGCTGGCCTTTACCCGCGAGGCGTCGGTGGAGGAGGAGCGCCGCACGGTGGATGTGTCGGCGCTGATCGGCAGCATCTGCGAAGACCTGCGCGACCTGGGCCAGGAGATCGACTACGACGAATCCCAGCGCGTGCCCTACCTGTGCCGACCGGGCTCGCTGCGGCGGGCGCTGATCAACCTGATCGAAAACGCCTGCAAGTATGGCGAGCGCGCCGAAGTGGCGTTGACCGTGCAGGGCGAGCATCTGCTGATCGCCGTACGCGACCGCGGCCCCGGCATCCCGGAAGCGGACCGACAGCGGGTGTTCGACCCCTTCGTACGGCTGGAAACCTCACGCAGCCGCGAAACCGGCGGCATCGGTCTGGGCCTATCCATCGCCCGCACCATCGTCCACTCCCACGGCGGCGAGATCCGCCTCGACAACCGCCCCGAGGGCGGGCTTGAAGTGGTGTTGGAGCTGCCGAATCACTAGTTTCACTGTGGATTTACGCACGGATTGGAAAAGCGGCCCGGAGGAACGTGGCACCCAAACTCTATGAGGGGTGGTGGTACCGCTTCCGGGCGACCGTCTGCCGCCAGGACGGCGGCAGTCG
>Ga0214472_10000374_pt1 | contig 56078 bp, 80 predicted proteins | sample RVTome_6_FD_207662 | JGI IMG/M metagenome (GOLD analysis project Ga0214472, IMG submission 207662) | Soil microbial communities from uranium-contaminated site in the Upper Colorado River Basin, Wyoming, United States - RVT140D175 | ecosystem: Environmental > Terrestrial > Soil > Contaminated >...
AATCACAGTCGTCGTCCAGCCACTTGCTACGGCCGGTCCCGTGGCATTCTGCACAGGAGACACATTCGCACGTCACCCTTTCACCCTCCTCAATTCCGGCCGTCTATCCCGGCAGACCCGGCAGTAGCGCCGCGGCTCGCCGTCCGTGCCTCTAAATTCCGCCGCAGTCCGCCTCAGGTTGCATCCCGGACACAGCGGGTTCGCATCGCCGAAGCCTTCGGTCGGCTTTGCGCTACGGGGCTCGTAGCGGCGGTAAAACGAGTCTGTGATTCGGGGTTTCACAGACATAGCGTCATCTGCCTGTCTCTGGCGTCCACGTGTGCGGATGCCTGACTGAAGTACGCTTCCTTGAGTTCAATTCCGATGAATCGCCGTCCCAATTCCAGCGACTTCACTCCCTCGGATCCGATACCGGCGAACGGACTCAGTACTGTGTCGTCCGGATTCGACCAAAGCACGAGCGCCCGGTGAATCACGTCGAGTTGCAGCGGGCAAAGATGCTTTTCGTCGGCCTGTTCGCGGGCTACTGCGGTATTGAGCACGTTCGTTTGATCCACGGTCATCCATACCGGAGACGCCCATTCCTGCCATTGCGACACCGGGAAGTCTTCCGGCGTGTGACTGATTGGCTTCGGGTTGTCGCCGGTCTTCCGGAACACCAGCAGGTAATCCGGCATCCCCGCACGGCTCCGGCCGCTGTCTTTCAGGATTTGCTTGTGCAGCAGCCCGAGCGCCTTCGTGCGCGTCATCTCGACGACAGGTGACTTCCAGATCGTGATGCGCGAATGCAGGACCCAGCCCGCTTCTTCGTGAGCACGGACGATCATACCGGACAGGTCTTTTATCGCAATAACGCCATCCTTCCACTTGGTCAGCGGCAGGTCGGAACAATGCACGGCGGATAACCGTCCCGGCAGTGTCAGCCGGAACAACTCCCGAATTAAAAAGCCGTACTGCTCAAAAAACTCGCCGTCGTTGGCGGAATTACCCATGTCCGCAATCGAGTCGGAATACACGAACAGGTTCGAGAACGGCGGCGAGTAGATCGAGAAGTCCACGCATTCATCCGGCATCTGCCGTGCGACTTCCACGCAATCGCCGTTGTAAATCGCAAACCGTTCTCCGTGGGCTTCGTTTAGACAGCTAACCATTTCGGCAACCTCCCTGTATGCTTCGGCTCATACCTTCGCCGCACGTCTGAGGCGAGCCCTATCGCTCGCCGCATTGCTTCTTTCATTTCCCGTTTCATGGCGTCGTGGTCGTCGGCTTTACGGTCGATGACGCGGCCGATAGAGTCTTCACCTTCCGCGACGACGAGATGCACGTTGACTGGCTTCGTCTGGCCAAACCGCCAACACCGGCGCACGGCCTGATACCAGGATTCGTAAGAGAACGAACGGCCGGCGAAAACCATCGTGTTGCAGTGCTGCCAATTGAGCCCGAATCCGCAAATCGAGCTTTTCGTGATGATCCCCTGAGCGCTACCATCCGCGAATCGTGCAAGAGCGTCTTCCTTCTGGTCGATCGTCATGGAACCGCGGACCTCGACGACCTTCCCGCCAAACATCGGCACCAGAACGGCCTTCAGCGCTGCCGCTTCGTAGTCGGTGTCACACCACACGATGAACGGCTCTGTTGTATCCGCTACAATTGCCGCGACCGTCCGTGCTCTCGATTCCGCAGTCCGCCGCTTGATTTCATGGATTCCCGTCGCGCTGACATCGACCATGGGAAACAACGATCCCGCCGATTCAATAATCGAAGCGTCGGCCTGATGCCGCACGACGTTCAACGGCGGCAGGTCGAAGCCTTCCATGTCGTCGCCAAGGTCACGTGGATGCTCCGCAATCCGGCACCATGACGCCATCCAGTCCCAGAACGATTGACGGGCATGGCCTTTCAACCGCCATGTTCCAGTGTCCGCCGTGTCGTTGATGAACCAGCGCACGAGCATGTCATTCATCGGCATGACGCCTAGGAATTCACTATGCGTCCCGAGTTCGGTATGGTCGTTCGGCGCGGGAGTCGCGCTTGCGGCCATGCGCCATCGGTGGCTTGCAAACGCCGCAGTCAATGCCTGCGTGGTTTTGCCAGTGAAGTTCTTAATAATGCTGGATTCGTCGAGCACCACGGCTCCGAACTCAGACGGTATTAACAGGTCCAGCCGGTCGTAATTGCAGACGTTCAAACCCGGTCCAGCGTCGTCTTGATTGCGGATAACCCGAATGTCGTAACCCCATCGCTTTCCTTCGGCCTCGATCTGTCGAGCGACTGCCAGAGGCGTCAGTATCAGCGCGCGTCCGTTCGATGCTTCCGCCGCATGTGTGGCCCATTCTAGCTCGCAAGCGGTTTTCCCGAGTCCGGTATCGAGAAACAACCCAAACGAACCACACCGCAATCCGAACTCAACCGAATACCGCTGGAATCCGAACAGGTGAGACGCCAATCCGGGCACGCTGTCTATTCCTCGATACGGCGCGGCGACCGTCTTACGTTCCAAGAATTCCCGATAGTCAATCAAATACTTAATCACCGCTTCCCGCCTTTCCACTTCCGCAGACTCCGATGGATTTTTAGGTCATGATTCAGCAGGTGCCGACTGGCGCTGACCGCTGAAATCCTCGCACCGCAAATCCGGCAGCGGAGTTTCGGTTTGCCGTTGATGATGACGGGGTCGAATTCGCGTTGGTCAAGGCTATTCATCATCACAGCCAGGCTCCCTTCCAACCGACACGCCCACCGCTTCAGCGAGCCGCTGCACATCGACCTCGGGCGGCTGCCATTTTGCGAACGGTGCCAGCGGATCGATTAACTGATTCGTCGGCCGGTCGTGCCCCATGTGGACACAGCCGAGTTGCCCGATCTCCCGGAACCGGATCTTCTGCACGTGGATATCAACGCCGTATTCCGGTTGTGAAACATCGCGCCACACTGTGATGCAGTTGTCGGCCTTGTTTCTCCAGTGCGCGGAGTTTCCGTAGATCCCCGGCTTACCGTTCCTTCGGACTAGGTAAGCGCCAGTCGGGACAGTCAGACAGTAAACCTTCCCTTTGTATGGCTCTTTAGTGACGTGACGGGGTACACGTAGAGTTATTGTTTTCCGATCCTCTCTGCCGATTGTCACCTGATAACGGCGCTTGTGGTGGGCCTTGACTCCTTCTTGAGATGAGAGGACTGCCATTCGCCCCAACTCAATACTGAGTCGCTGGATTTGGTCGGCCAATATCGGCGACGTGGTATGCGCCCGAAATGTGTCACGACGTCCAACTGATCCGTCGCCCTCCAAATAAGCGCGCAGAAGCACCCATTTCTGGCGACAAGACAACCGCCACGTGAAAGACGGAAGCCTTTTGCTTTCCGCCCCGCTTCCACATTCTGCGATGACCATCTTGGCGAAGACGTTAGTCGGCTCGTCGTATCGCACGGCTAACCTCGCGGTCCACATTGGCTGTTCGTGTTCCCGGTAATGTGTCACGCGATCTGTAAAAGCGACCCCGAGACGCTCGATACATTCCCGCATACGCTTCGCAAGAGGGCCGACAGCCTGACAAAGCGCAATAGACCCTTGAGTCACCCAACCCTCAGCGATCCACCAGCCGATAAAACGCAGCGCATCGTCCGACACGTTATAATCCGGATCTGCGTCCATCCAAAAACTGGAAGCCCAAGGCATCACCAGGCCGCTCTTTAAATCCTGAGCCTCCACGAATACCCATCCGGTTCCGTACTTTTGGGGTCGACCGTAACCAGTTCCTTTGTAATTCGACGTAAATGAAGGCTTTTTCTGCCAAGACGAATCAACAACCATGCGGTGATTCGGAGTTACAAGTGCGTCAAAACTTGGCGACTTAATCCGCATCATGTCGCCGTCAAAATCGTAACACCACACCTTCGTTGGGCGCTGATACCCTAAGAGGCCGTTTCGTGGATTAAAACAGCATACGTAGTCCAGTAGCGACACATCTCGATGTGCCACCCATCCACGACTAGTTAGAACTTCCGTGGCTTCGTCATGACAACCGCTCACGTCGTAGGGAGTCGGCACCGGATACGTCTGCGCCTCCGTGCCGTCCACCCGTGCGGTTTTGATCCGCTGAAGTTTCGTCGGGTGCGCCACGAGAAACACGTGAATCTCGTGCTCACGGGCGAACCGGCGGATCCGCGACAGGACTTCCGAGACGTATTCGGTCTCACTTACTCCGCTGGGGCGCCGATGTTCGAGTTCGTTCCACGGGTCAATCACGAGACCCTGGATGCCAGCGCCGTGGCCGCACAGCATGTCCGTCAACATTAGAATCCGGTCTACCGTGCAGTCCGACTCCGGGGGATTTAGCCATGTGAAATGCGCGTCGAGGAACATCGACGCCCAGTGGAATTCCTCTTCGGTGATACGAGTACGGAGTCCGAGATTGAATGGCCGGCCAATGTACTGCGCGGCGAGGTCTGACGCATGGCGCTCGACCGGAAGGTTTTCCGCAGAGAACACCGCCCAACGCCAGTCTTCACGTCTCGCCAAATTCACCATCAGGCCGTCCAGCAGCGACGTTTTACCGTGACCGGGAATCCCGGTAATCAGCGTCCATTCCCGCGGCCGCACGGTGTAGTACGGGTCCAGCGACGGCCATCCAGTACGGACCCCAGGTTGAATTCCAGTCTCGTACAACCACCGGAACGCCATACGGAAGTCGTCGACTTTCTGGATTTCGTCGCGGGTAATCTCGGTTTTGAAGTGCGGTTTTCGCATCAGTACACTAGTTCTGGCGGCGTGTTTGTCGGCTTAGCCGGCCTTAGATCTTCACGTTCCCAGCCGCGGGACTTCAGCCATCGGCACACGTGCGGGATGTACTTTCCGTGCTCTTTCAGCCACTCCGGCGACTTACAGGCGTCGGCTATTGCATTCTTTATCTCGTCCCGCAAGCCGCTGCTTGGTTTAAGTTTCTGCCACTCTTTGAAAGCGTCAGCTTTGCTTCCGCGACGTGAGGATGACTGCCAGAAAGTTTCAAACTCTGGTGAGTATTCCCCCGAAGGGGGTTTAGGGGTTTCTTCTTTTGAAGACGGAGACGGAGACTGAAGAGGTTCGTTTTGCTTCGCGTCTGCTTCAAGTAAATTTAAAGCAGTGCTTCGTTTTGCTTCGCGTCTGCTTCGTCCGCTTTCCAAGCCGCCGTTCTTCCCTGCTTCGATTTTACGCAAGCGAAACTCAGCCTGTTTTTGACGCTCATGCTCCAAGCGGGGGCTGGTGAGGCGGTCGGGATTTCCGGGTAGTGGACCGAAGCATTCATGCAGGATACCATCCCACATCGCTTGCATCTTACGCCGCGTCGTCTTGCACATTCGCGCAAGTTTTCCAATGTCGGATGGAATGGAATCGTCCGTCCAGTTATAGGCCAGCAGCCGGACGTAAGCGCCTTCTTCTTCGAGGCTCATCCGTTGGACCTTCGAGGATGCCAGGTAATCGGCAGCGTAGAACTGGAAGGCCGGCGAATTCATGCCTTCGCCCTCCGCGCCCGGTCGAATCGCTGGTTCGTTTCCAGCTTAATTTGCGCCAGATCCAACCGCCGCGACTCACAGCACGCCGTCTCAATCTCGCGCTGGATCGCCGCGTTGAAGTGATCGAATTGCGCTACGTCGAGGGGTAAAGCGTCGGCTGTGCGCTTCCGGTCGGCTATGCTAATTTTTGAAGAGTTCAAATTGGCACCCTATCAAAATCCCTGTCGTAAATGTGAGGATGTGCTGGGGTCGCGCCCGACAGGGTGAGGGCTTCTCGTGGGTTATAAGTCCGCGATCGACCCCCAGCACGACGTAATGTATTAAACCCCGGCGCGGATTTCAAGCACTTTTATTTCGTTCGGTTTACTCGGTGACTTCTTCGGCGACGTTGTGGATTTCGGTTTCCGTTTCAATCTGCAACATCAACTGGCGCTCTTCCGGGGTAATCGCGGCAGTCTCGACAATCTCGCCGGTATCCATACGCATGAGTTCTTTTGTGTTGGCCTCGAACAGGTAGCGCCACTGGCATCCCACGTCGCGGAGTTCTTCGCCGGAGTGGACGATGGTGGCAAGTTGCGACGTGCGGCCGTCGATGACTTCGAGCCGCTCTTTGAATTTGTCGGCAACGTGCTTTTTCTCGCGCTCGACCTCGCCGTATTCCTGGTGCGCTTGCGCGAGCTTCTGGCCGAACTCGACCTTTTCGGATGTGGTTAATTGGACCGGCAAGAATCGCTTAATCGGTTTCGTGTGCATCGTTTTCTCCTGTCATCGGACATTTAAACGGAGCGTGAGGGGGTCGAACCCTCCAAGCATTTACGCCTGTCCCGTTTCGAGCGGGGTGGGCCTGCCAGCGTGCCCAAACGCTCCAATTTGCCGGTATAGAGTGAGGTCCGAAACCACTCCGGCGACCGGCAACGCATTCCCTCAGCCTCTCCGCTGAACCGACACCGTAATTAAGGCGGACTTGCGAGGTCGGACTATGGAATCCTGTGCCGGTATCCCGAGCCACGACCGGCGGCGTGGTATGGGCGGCTCAAGGAGGTAAGCCGCCTCGGTTTCCGGGGTGGCCGGATTCGAAACCGGCTGCATCCTGACTAAGTTCTCGCTTGCGCTTACCTTAGGGTCCGCTGTGCGTGCGATGCTTTTAGAGCCGCTGGCTGGCCGCGCCGCCAGTGCTCGCGCTTCCTTCAGCGCCGCACCCCGAAATTGCAGCGCCGGGAATCGAACCCGGTGATGTTGAGTTTATGAGACTCACGAGCCGCCTTTGCTCCATCGCTGCGCTTATAATTCCAGCGGCCCAATCGAGCCGCGTGTTGTGTTATTCGCAACCCGCACGGCTGCGAATCTCTTTAGCCCACCAGTCCGGATGCTCTTGGTTCAGCTCACGCAACCGGCTGACGGGCAGTTTGACAATATTGGCTGAGCGGTATTCGTCACACACGAACTCCGCCAGCCAGCACGATGCCTGAAGGCACTCCGCACAAACTGTGATGAGCGTTTCCGGTGTCAAGTCTGCTGTTTGAAACGTTGCGTTGCTCATACCCAAATCACCGCATAAACCCCGTACAGCACCACCCCTGCGATAAACCAGCGCATCCACCGGCGTTGACGTTGACCGCGCAGGTGGCGCTTGTCGTGGAAGGCGATGGCGGCTGCGATTGAGTTCGGGGTCATAAAGCCTCCTGAAGTTGCGGCTTAAAGCACCGCGCAATGTGGCTGGATAGTGGCAGCGGAATCTTCGCGATTTGAGCGGAGGCGGCTTTGCGGGAGTCTGATTTTGACGAGAGGCGGCCAAGTCCTTCCGCGTACCAGGCCCGACCGGACTTCATGCCAGACTGAAGTCCAGCAACCCGCGTAAAATCTTGACCGCGCTTCGTCCTATCGGACCAATTCAACCCTTGCGATTTGTAGCCGGTAGACATCACGCTTTCGGTCTGAAACGACCTACCGGAGCCATCGAAGCGAAAGCCTGGATTCTTAAGGCCGTACCTACCATCAAAGTGCCCGCCTTCGCGGTCCTTCCACATTTGCGGAGAATTTCCAGACGACTTGTGTCCGTGAAAGTTCGTCTCGCCGTTCGACCTATGCGCCACTCCCTGTTTCATGACTTGACGGTTCAGTGTTATCGGCATCAAGGCCGGCACGTCGCCCCACAGGTGAAAACTGCCGTAATGCCACTGCGATCGACCTACCCATGGAATCGCCCCACGCACGTTTTCGACAATCAGTGGAATGTATCGGCCTGCCGCTTTACACGCTTCACGTTGAATACGAAAGCAGGCGTCAAAGAGGGCCGTCAGCTGATCCAGTGTCCGAGATCCGCGATAGCCTTCCGGGAATTCATCTTCCCCGCGCAGTGCTCTGGCAATCTGCTTTGCCCGCGTCCACGGCATGGCCATGTATGAGAATTCCGTGCAGGGCGGACTCGCGACGATAATGTCCGCGTCCTTGAACTGCGAACCGTGTAGCGTGAGTACGTCCTGAATTACAAGGTGGCCCGGATAGCCGCCCGTCCCGTAATCGTGGCGCTCGATGTCGAATCCCACAACGGTGTAGCCCTCAGTTAGGAAGCCTTCCGCCCAACCACCCAAACCGCAATAGATGTCAATACACAACGGCTTACTCACCGGCTTTCCCTTTCTCCCGCCTCTGCGGTACACTGCCGGGCCTTATGCGGCGCAAAACCGGCTCCATTCAATTCCGTGACACGTCGTGGCGCATCAGCTACTACGACGTCAACCACACCCGGCAGTACGAGAGTTTCCCGACCGAGGAGGAGGCGGTTCGCGAGCTGGCGAAACGGCTGTCGGATGTCGCGCAGGGCATCCCGGTTACTGCTAAGCCGCACCTGGTGACGTTCGGAGAACTGGCGAACGACGTGGTTCGGCACTACCAGGTCCGCAAACATCGATCGGTGGATGACATCGAAGCCCGGTTCCGCGTGCACCTGAATCCGGTGTTTGGGCCACGCAAAGCCGCCTCCATCACGTCGGCGCAAATCAACCACTACATCCTTCAACGGCAGGCTCAGGGCGCGAAGGACGGCACCATCAACAGGGAATTGGAAGCCATAAGACGGGCGTTCAATCTCGCGTTTCAAGGCCGGAAGATTCTGACGAAGCCTCACATCACGATGCTGCCGGAGCGCAACGTCCGAAGCGGATTCTTCACCCGCGCCGAGGTCGACCGCCTGTGCTCGCACCTGGCGGCGCCGCTCGATTCGTTCGTGCTGTTTGGATTTCTGACCGGATGGCGCTACGCCGAGATTCAGAACCTCGAATGGCGCAACGTGGACTTTTCGGCCGGCGAGATCCGGCTGGACCCAGGCACGACCAAAAACGGCGAGGGCCGCGTTTTTCCGATGACGGACGAACTGCGCGCACTCCTGACTGCAGCGCTGGCAGCACAGCGCGCCAAGGCGGACAAAGTGAAATCCAAGGTCACACCCGCAAGCGCCGCATTCCTGACTTCCGTCTTTACCGCCAACCAAAAGCCCATCGGCCAGTTCCGCAAGCAGTGGAAAACCGCCTGCTATAAGGCCGGGTTGCCGTGTGTGGTGAAACCGGTCCTCCGCAAGGGAAGACCGGTCCTGGGTAGGGACGGACGGGCGGCAGTGAAGGTCGTGAAGGCGCAGCGCATCTTCCACGACTTGAGGCGCAGTGCGGCAAGGGAGATGGAACGGCAGGGCGTCAAGCGCAGTGTTATCATGGCCCTGATGGGACACAAAACCAGCAGCATGTTCGAACGCTACCGGATCGTGGACACTCAAGACTTGCGCGATGCCGTTGCGCTCCTGAATGGTGCCACAGGCGGTGCCAGAGAGGGGGGCGGTAACCGCTAAGTCCTTACGGCCCCGTAGCTCAGTCTGGACAGAGCAACGGTTTCCTAAACCTCCACGCCACTTGCCGTTATTTCCTCGCATACTGTTGCATCCATTGATATGGAGCGGCTTTCACCGTCTCGGTTTTGGGCTTCCGGCACCGTCTTTTCGGTGCCACGTTTTCAACGACTTTCACGGGCTTCGCTTGGGCTTCGGTGCCGGGAACGGTGCCAGACTTCGACGCGTCAATCAGCGCATCAAGGTCGGCCATGTCGATCAGGTAAGAGCGGCGGCCTGGGAGTTGGATAAATGGCAGCGATCCAGAGTGCATTAGGCGCAGCATCTCCGCATACGCGATACCGCGCAAAGCGCCCGCCTGTCGAACTCCCATCAACCGCCGTTCGCTCATGACCGCTTCTTCCCCTTCGGCTTGTGCTGGGTGAGCGCGGATGCAGCGAGAGCGCGAATCTCGGAAGGCCTTATGCTGCCGGCGTAATGATCCGAGTAGCCGCCGCTATACAGCCTGACGGCGGTAACACCCTTCATCTTCCTCAACACCCGCCCCGCAATCGAAGCGACTCGTTTACTCGTGACTTCCTTTGCCATGCGTCCTCCGTTCGTAACGCCGCCGCTGGCCTTCCCGGTTGCACGCCCGGCAGTGCCGCTTGCCGGTCGGATACCGATAAGTATTCTCGGCGCTCCACGGATGGCCGTTGACGCAGTGGGTGTCAAAGTCCGCCCGCCGCCGCTTCGAGACCTTCACTGGCTTCGGCCTCGGCGCGTCCTTCCGTGCAGCCGCCCGCTCGTAGATGCTCTGGAATAGCGCCTCGAAGGTCATCGTTTTTTGTTTTTGAAATCAAGAAACCACCCGGCCTGGGATTTAGTGACTGATATGCGCGAAGACTGGCATTTCCCGTTTGCTTCAAGCTCGGCCCACGTTGTGCGGCCGCTCTGGACGAGGTTCATAGCACTACGGTAGCAGTGGCCACACAGTCCGCGGCTGGAGTTACGATGGCTCGTATCCCGATCACATTCCGGGTTCATGCAGGGCTTCGGATTCTTCACTTCCCCCGCCTCCCCCGCCGCGAATCCTCCCAAATGCAGATAGCGACATGCGCGGCCAGCACGCCCACGATAATCAACGGTGTCAGGAGTGGAAGGTAGGTCATCGGCGCGCTCCGTTCTTCTTTGCCTTCGGTTGCTGGATTCCGAGAAGGGCGTAAAGTTGGGGTTGCGCCCTGCGATGTCCGCGCATAATCTTGCAAATCATGGATTCGCTCATGCCGAGCGCCCTGGATATTTGAGCGTTGGTAAGCTTTTGTTTGTCACGCGCTTTTTGTAGAGCGTTTTGCATGGCGCTAACATTACTCACACGTCCGACCGTCTGTCAAGTACGGAATTTTTAGTGCTTGACATACGATTGTATCACTACTAATCTCTGTGCCGTGAACGACCACCCCAAGCCGAAACCAGAAAGCGCCAGTCAGCCGGAAGTCGCAACGTCTCACGTCCCGAACCCGTCCGCAGTACAGACGGCAGTAGGTACGAGCGAGCCGCATGTTAAGGGCCGCGTAGTCGAGACGGGGCGTCCAGTAAGGTTCACTCGTGGTTCGACCGCGACGGTGAGCCGTTCGGCCACACGTGCGCGGCTACACTGGAAAAAGCGCTACTGGCGGCGCTTTCGGAAGGGTATCGAGTGAAGGAGTAACGATGGACATCAACGACACCCCGAGCCCGGAGCTGTTTCTGATCGGCGGCATTGACCAAGTGGTGAAGAGTTACCTGTCCGGAATAGACGATCCGGAGTTGCCGCTACTGCGCATCCGCAACCTCATCGACGCCTACGACGCACGGAAGGCGCGGGACCGGGAGAAGTTATGCGAGTCCTAACCGAGACGCACCTGTACTCCTGCGGCAAGTGCGGCGCGAACTTCAACCCCGGCCAGCGCTGCGATTGCCCGGACGGCACGTGCGTCATTTGCCAAGGTGACTTGTGGGACAACGATTGCGTTTTGACCAGAGATGGCCCGGCGCATGAGGCGTGCGGGTTGGCGCGGTACGACGAGCGGGATTCAACCGCGAGTTTGGGATTGGAGACACGATGAAATACCGGACAGTCGTGGAACGCATCGGCGAAAAGGTCGGGCCGATTGATTGGGATTACGACTTCTTGGGTCACTACAACCGAATGTGCGGCTGCCGCGACCCGCGTAGCATCGAACGCAGCGAAAAAGCCGTAGCGATACTGAGACACCTCTCGGAGTCGGACGGCTGGCAGGTCCGCAACGGTGACTACTGGTACGACGTGTACGACGTTGGAATGTATGACGGGTGGCCATTTTGGAAACCAACACCAGCGGTGTTTGTTCAAGAGCGCGTGCTGGGCGGCGGTCAGTGGAAATTCTTCTACGAACTCGATGAAGTCAGGCGCAAGGCCGGGATTCCCAAGGAGGGTATGTGAGCGATTTTACGAAAGGCCCGTGGTGGAAGGTGATGCCATGAAAGTTGAAGTCTTGAGAGTCAATGGATCCATCGAACCGCACTACGTCGATAGCCGTAAGGCGATCCAATTAATAGCGGCGCTGATTGGCGCAGAAATATGTGACTCGGTAAACCTGAGAGACGGCCGCATTATGATCGTTGACGATACCGGCCTGATTGACGGCAAGCCGCATAACCCGCAAGCGACAAGCCTTTACCACTCGATTTATCCCAGAGCCAAGGCGAGCAATCGACCGATTGTCGGTGATGTCGCTATCGCCGTGGATGAGGATTTCGCATGACCAACCAGGAACGCCGCATCCGCCTGCTGATCGACCAAGAAGAGGCCGACGAAAAGCGGTCGAAACACATCGCGGCTCAGGCCGGAGTGCAAAACGAGCAACTGTTGAATTACTACGCCAGCATCGACGCCGCGCTACTCAACCTGTCGCAAGCGTACCGGCTGGCGGGTTACTGCTTGGACGGGATGATGGACCGGGAAGCGTGCGGGAAGGTGGGGCGGGAATGACGCAGCGTATTTCGGAATCAACGAAACGGTGGCTGGCTAGTGGCAACACGGCAGACAGCGTTCGATTGAAATGGCGCGCCCATCGTGTTGCGAATTACATCAAACTGATGGACTTCATCCGGTCATTCGACGGCGATTGGATTGACGTGTCGGAATGCCAGCAGCATCTGTTCGGCACATCGACTCAGATGGAGTGCGAGGCGCACCGGAGACAAACCCGGCGGATGCTGCACGTCCTTGCGGCTGGCGGACTGATTAAAATCGACGGTGCAGGTAGACGCACTGGAATGTGGGTCAGGAGGATTCGCGCGTGACGCTCTGGATCGCCGCCATCTGCGGTTTTATCGCCGCGTTCCTGTTGGGATTCGGCTACGGCTTCATCTACGCGCTGGACCGGCAGCGGTATGAGCCGCCGGAAACAAAAGCGCTTCGGGAGCTGGAGCGCATTTATCACTTGGAGGAACGATGAAATTTGAGATCAAGCACGGATACATAAACGCTGTGCTGTTTACCGCGGAAGCCTTCAGTCTGAGACTTGCGGTTGAAGCCGCCGTTTCGTCCGGCGCGAACCTGTACGGCGCGAACCTGCACGGCGCGCTAAAAGACGATACCGTGCTGCCGACCGGCGAAACGTGGAAGGAGTACTTATCCGTGACAGTGCCAGCGTTGTTGACCGCAGGCGGAAAGACGCTCGACAGTTTTGGCGAGCACTGGGAGTGCCACGACTGGAGCAACTGCCCGATGGCGCATGCTTTTAGCGCGCCGGATTTGTCTGAAGTCCCGATGCTGCTTCGGCCGCGAGCCGAGCAATTTATTCAATTCTTCGACGCCAGACTGATCCCGTGGCCGCTGCCGGCCGTGGAGGAACGATGATGAAGGACAAATACGACGAGACTGCCGAGCGTGTTCAGTCCGACATCATCGAGCACCGGCGGATTTCGAGAAAACGTGAGTTCACGAAAGTGCTCGCCGGATTCTTGGCTGGCGATCAGGTGGCCAAGTCTATCTGGTTGCAAATGGGGAAGCCGTTGGCGCAAGAGTGGGCCAATCTGCGGGCATCAACGCCACTATCCGGCTACCCGACAGTCAAGGAAGCGGAGCAACTGCTAAAGGAGTTCCTCCGATGAAAGACAAATACGACGAAGCGGTCGAGTACCTGACGGCGCATCCGGGGGAGATCAGAGATACGTGGCGTTATCCGTTTGATAGCAGGGCGGGCTGTTTGTTTAATTACGCCGCGCCGGGATGTGGATGCCTCACGCAAATCGCGCGCATGAGTAGTGATGGCGTCCCGCATCGTGACGACCTGACGGAAGCCATTCGCGCCGACTCCCGCATCCCGCGCCGAAGCATCGACATCACCGTCGAATCCCTGCCGGTGTTCGCGGAATGGCAACGGCGGCTGGATGTGGAGCTGGGGCGATGCCCATAACCCTCACCATCGCAGAAGCCCCGGACGGGTGGGACGAAAGCCGCTACGGTGCGGAAATCTGCTGCTTGCCGTGCCGGGAGACGGTCGTCACGGAGTACGGCTGGGGATGCCGTCCGTTGACGCTCAGCGTGCGGTGTCCGCAGTGCAGCGAGGTTGTCGCGGAGTGGCTGGCGTAAGAAAGGAAATCATTATGAGTTCAGAAGTAACCGAAACGACGGCGGTAGCGGTACGCGAACAACGGTCGGTCGTGCTCTCGCCGGTCATGGACCTGCACACAGCCAAAGCGCGCATGAAGGACTTTCAGGAGTTCGTCGCGCATTATCTGGAGCCGTCCACGGACGGCGGTCAGGACGGCGGCGACTACGGGCCGATACCTGGGGCCGGCAAAAAGAAAGTGCTGCTGAAGTCCGGCGCGGACAAGCTCGGTGAACTGTACGGCCTCTATGACGAGTACGACATCGAGGCGAAGGAAGATTTCGAGTCCCGGCTGTTCTACTACAAAATCAAATGCATCCTGCGTTCCCGGCGCGACGACTCGATTGTCGGCACCGGCGTCGGATCGTGCTCGACCTATGAGAGTAAGTATCGGTGGCGCGACTCGCAGCGGGTGTGCCCGAAGTGCCAGTCGTCGGCCATTATCAAAGGGAAAGAAGAGTACGGCGGCGGGTGGCTATGCTTCGCCAAGAAGGGTGGATGCGGCGCGAAGTTCCAGGTTGGCGATGCGTCGATCGAAGGCCAGAGCATCGGCCGTGTTGAGAATCCAGACATCCTCGATACGGTCAACACCGTTCTGAAGATGGCGAAGAAGCGCGCGAAGATTGACGCCATTATCGGGGTGACGCGATCCAGCGGCATATTCACGCAGGATCTCGAAGACGTAGCCATGCCGCCGAAGCCCGCTGTCGAAACCATCGACCATGACATTGACCTTGGAAGTCCTGCAAAGGGCAGCGCAGTGGGTAACAAGGAGGCGCCAGCTTCCGGCGCGTCTTCAAAGGCCACCACGGCGAAGGCTTCCAAAAAGGCGGCGGGCGCCGTTGGGCCGGAACCCGCCGCACCTTCTGACGAACAAGCGAAGTCGCTCGATGAGTACTGCACCAAGGAAATGCAGGACTGGCTACGGATGAAGTTCAAGGATGCGCTGCCCGCGAAATACCAACCGCATTCCGACCAGCTGCGGCGCGACTGGTTGGCGATGCGCGGCTACAAGGACGACAAAGGCGTCGGCACGTCGAAGAAGATTCCGTTGGTGCTGTTCAAGGCCGTGGCGCGGGATGCGTTGAATCACGCGAAGGGACTGGAGGGATGACCACCGTCATCGTATCCACCTGCGTCTGTGGCTCGCTGTCGAAAGAGACGGTGCTTTGTCCGGACCATCATCGATACTTCCGCGAGGGGCGCGAGTTTGCCAGCGTGAGCCGCGTCCTGCGCTCTGTCTGGCCGGTGAAGCCCGACTACTCGAAAGCGCCGGCGGACGTGCTGGAGAACGCGAGACTGCGAGGCGTCGAGGTCGATGCGCTGTTTTCCGCCTACGTTGCCGGGGCGCTGAAGCGCATTCCGGCCGGGACGCGGGCCGACGCGGTGAAACTGTTTATGCGGCTCCGCGAATGGTGGGACGAGACACACGCGGACCATGCCGCGTCGTCTCAGGTCATCCTCGCGGATGACGACATCGCCGGGACGTGCGACGTGATCATCGGCGGCGGTGTGTGGGACCTGAAGGCGACTTACGACGTGGACGACTCCTACCCGCTGCAGGTCGGCATGTACGGCTTGCTGTACGCAGCTATGTACGGGCGGCCGCCCGACGCTCTGGGCATCATCCATGTCACGGAGCGGTACGCGACACCGAAGGTCATCAGCTTGCCGGTCGAGGAAACAATGCGGGATGCGGCGTTAATCCGCGATACCTGGCGGATGGCGCAGAGGAGGATTGGGTGAACTTAACGAAAATAGAATGGTGCAGCCGAAACGACGGAACGCATGGTTTCAGCGCGAATCCGCTGAAGTACCGGGACGCAAGTGGTAACGTCGTGTGGGGCTGCATCCATGCGAGCGAAGGCTGCCGTCATTGCTATGCCGAAGCGCTGGCAAAGCGGTACGGCCGCGGCGGCCCGTTCACAGCCGAAGCCATAAAGGGTCTGACGCCATTTCTCGACGAGGCCGAGCTTCACAAGATGCTCACGGCCAAAACTATCGGCGGCGTGCAGGTCTCCGGGTCGCGCTGCTTCGTCGGCGACATGACCGATATGTTTGGCCCGTGGGTTCCGGATGAACTACTGGACCGGCTGTTTGCGGTGTTCGCGCTTCGGCCGGATGTGACGTGGATGACGCTCACGAAGCGGGCGGAGCGGATGCGGGAGTACTTCGCGGCCGAGTTCGTGGATCGATCGTATGAAATAACATGCGGCATGTTGGCATTTGCGAAACCACCAATGCCAAAGCCTGTTCATATCCCAAGGCATTTAACCGCCCGGCTTCCTTTGAAGAACGCCTGGATGGGAGTCAGTGTGGAGAATCAAGACGCCCTCTACCGTGTCGACCACCTGAAGGATACACCGGCGGCCGTTCGCTTTGTCTCATTCGAGCCGTTGTTGGAAGACCTCGGCGCTTTGATGCTCGACGGAATTCAGTGGGCGATCGTCGGCGGGGAGAGCGGACCCGGCGCGAGGCCGTGTAACGTCGAATGGATCCGCTCGATCATGGCGCAGTGTAAGGCGGCGGGCACGGCGTGTTTCGTCAAACAGTTAGGATCGTATCCGATACTGGACCCGCGCTACGACCGTAGCATCAGCGGATACACGCGCAAGCTCCGCGACCGCAAGGGCGGGGACATTCAGGAGTGGCCCGAGGATTTGAGGGTGCGCGAATTCCCGGAGGTGCGGTAAGCCGCCCCGGTCTACTCTGAGGTGCCGGGGCGGTGGGGGTGTGGCGTGACTTCAGAGACGGACACCCACCGCAACACGGCGATTGGGTAGTGAGTTGTAAAGGTGGTGTGTACGTGGTTAATTCCGATCGCAAAACGGTAATCGCCGAGGCGTTTCTGCGGTGGAAAAGCTAGCCCACCTTCACCCCGGCGTCACTGCCGCCCCGGATGAAGGAACACGTCAGGAATAAACGCGCCCATGGCGCGCATATATAACCCTCCGTATTCCCGCGACCGGCATGGCTTCCCGGCTGGCTCCCCGCAGAGGCCGCAAACTGTGTCCGTCATTGCTCCAGCGATCACGGCGACCCGGTTGTTTATAGCTTCGCCGATTTCCTGGCCCGACCGCCAGACCGCCAGGGCCTGATCGTCGGACATCGCAGATGCCTGCGCGGCCGTGACGTAATACCAATCCCACCCGTCGCCGCGCTGATCAATACCCAGCGCGGTTGCAATCGCGTTGAGAGAAACTGCTTTCATTTGCCATCCTCCTTCTTCAAGCCGCCCGGTCCTACTCTGAGGTGCCGAGGCGGTCAATTCACCTGGTACCACGCCTGGGCGCCGCACCATGTACAGTACTTCTCGCCGCACGATTCGCAGGTAGGCCATGAGTACGAAACATATCGGCGCGGCGGCGATCCGGCCGCCAGGTGTGTCAGCACGATAGACCCCCACGTCCCGTCTTCATCCGACGCGGCGCATCGATGCTCAACTATTGGCTGCGGCCAGTCATCCGGGGCGCATGCGCCCTAGTGTCATCGATTCCGCGCCTCCTCCCTGTCGTCCATGCAGGACTGGCACAGCAAGTAATCGTCATCCTCGCCAAACTCGCCGCGCTCAGCATCCCACTTGCCGGTATCGACCATCGGCGTTAGGACGGAAAAGTCGAATTCCTTGCCGCAGTCGCGGCAGGTGGCTGTCTCAGTCACGTCGTTTTGTGTCTTCATTCCTATCCTGAGAATCCGCTCGGCTTTCGTCTCACTGTCGTCTACTGCTCCGGCTCCCGGGTGTAGTCCGTGCGCTCGGTCCCACTGCTCCACGATAGCGATCCCGCCGTACTCGCGGGCCATCCGGCGCGCCTCGGTTTGGGCGGCGGCAAAGGTGCGCCGCGTGTGGCTGCTCCATTCCACCGCCGGCCAGTCGTCCTGGCGTTCTATCGATACGCCAGCGTGGTAATAATATTTTCCTGTGTTCATCATCGCCGTGTTCTCGCGTCGATTTCCCACCGTGCCGCATCGACGGCTCGACGGGTATTCTGTTCGCCGACCAGATATACCAGGTCGCGCCAGTTTTTTATTGCTGTCATTCCGCTAGGGTTGCCGGCCGTCAGATAACTAGCCAGACACCCCCGCGCGGTTCCTTCTGCTGCGCTCCGCGCTTCGGCAATCGCGGGCACGGCCTTGATCGCGGCGGAAATGGCGACGTCGAGCAACCGCCCGCTTCCGTCGTCATCGAGGCTACGCGGCCGCTCTTCGAGTTCAACCTCAATGACGACGTGGTTGCTGATCCCGCTTCCGGGCGTCTGGATGGATCCGCCCTTATTGACGATTCGCAGGTGATACAGATCGCCAAGCGCATCCTCGACGGCATAGACGCTGCCAACCGCGAGCTGATTGCCATACGGGCCGGGCTTTCCGCTGGCGCGGAAAAAGTAAAGTGACCGGCCGAGTTCATCGACCGTAAATTCGATGCGTGCTGATGCTGTTTTCATCCTATCCTCCTTCTTCAAGCCGCCCCGGTCTACTCTGAGGTGCCGGGACGGTGGGGGTGTGGCCATCGCAAATCAAGTCATGATGGTAGCTGCGCTTCACGGTTAACACTTCGGCGCGCAGTAGCTTTGTCGCGCTCTCGTAGCCAGCCAGCAGGTGGACTCCGTTGACGCCTACAATCTCCCAGCTGTAGGCGCCGGCCGATCGTTGCCAATGACCAGGGCGCAGCTTACGAAACGTCGCGTCGACCGGTATGACTACGCCGCACTCCGCCGCGAGACGCGCGTAAAACCGGCGCAACACTACTCCAGGCATTGCAGCGTGTCTAGGCAGTCATTGCAGACGCGCTCATAGCCGCCGCCAGGCGTCACGAGAAACTCGCGCGGATCATTTTCCGGCGTCAATACGACACCGCATTCCTCGCAGTTCATTACTATCTCCTTTCAAATCTCAGCCAAAACCCGCGCGGCCGATCCGCGGCGGGCGATCATTGCTTTTGCTTCCTGCCGGTGCTCTTTGATCGACCGGCGGGCTGCGTTTCGGACGTGCGCTACGATCTCGGCAGCGGTCACGCCGTGATCGAGGTACTCGGCAACCGCGCGGGCAAAAGCGGCAACGGAGCGATTCCCGCGGCTGGAGTTGCAGCGCTTGCAGGCGGTGACCAGGTTCGTCGCGCCGTTCGCGCCGCCCTGGCTGTGCGGCAGCACGTGGTCCAGACTCAGGGCAGCGCCATTTTCTACGCTGTCTCCGCACCACGCGCAGGCCAGTCCGTCGCGAAGGTACACCGCGAGCCTGGCGTCTTGGCGAATCCAGTTCATCCCTTGGTACTCGCCCCGGCCGCGCGCGTCGTTTTGTGCTGTCTTAATCATGATGTAAGTATGTACCTAGTACGTACACCTGTCAAGCGCTTTTTTCGTCTCGCGCAAATATTTTTTGTGGGCCTCGCGGATCAGCTGCCGGACGGTTGCGGACATGGCGAGCGTCCGTGAGTCCGCGAGCTCGACCAACAGCTGCCGGGTAGCGCGATCAATGGTCAGGGTGATGTGATTTTTAGAATCGTTGCTCATGAGTACATACTATCGGTGTACTCAGGCGGGGTCAAGCGGGGATTCGAGCGGGCGGTTTTGTGGTAGGGGGTATCTGGCGGAATCAGACGGGTACTACCGGCTCGCGGTAATCACCCCGAGCACAATCGGCAAAGCACGCAACGTCCAGTCCATGACGCGCGCCCACCCGCTGCGCTTCGATGCGGGCCGCAAGTCCTCGATGCTCTGCCGGATGATGCGCACTTCTTCGTCGACCGTCTGGAGGCGATGTGTCAGTTCTTCTATCTCCCACTGCTGCATGTTGATAATCGCTTGCTGCTCGCGGGCGTGGTTGACAAGCTCTTGCGCGTACACTCGGAGGTCCGGCAAGTCGAGCGTACGAATGCGCGTCTCGGCGTCCTGTGCTGCCGCTGTACCGCACAACGCGAGTCCCAGCAGGATCGACAGCCCCAGTTCTTTGCCGCGCTTCTGTGAGGCGCCGACGCGGCTATTCAGCGCCTCTTGCCGATCGGTGTCGACCTTCGCGGCTTTCTCGATCACATCCATGGATTCGTCAATGCGGTCGTGAGCGCGGATCTGCTCCTCGATGCGCCGGTCGCGTTCGGCCTGCCATGCGCGAAAGAATTCGATGATCCATTGCCAGATGCGCGTCATCTTCTAACCTCCGATACCCCCGGCATTCCCCTCTGAATTCCCCTGACTGAGCTGAACTCTGCGTATTTGCTTGGCTCTGGCATCCCTATTTATTAACTGTTTCCAGTTCTTCAGAGGATCAGGACGCAGCCGGGTTCCACGGATCGACTACCGTGTCGTTGCCTGAGTTTCGGGATACTGAGCACGCGGGAAGCATTTTGTTTTTTCGGCACCGAGTAGAGAAAATTGTATGCTCCACTCAAACTCTAATGGTACACTCGGTTGCAAGTTTAGCAACAGCCCCACGAGCCCTCAGAGGATAACACTTCTGGGGGTTTCGTGTTTGTAAAAGCTAGCTCAGGCCAGCGGCTTCACGTGGTGCCGTCTTTCTTGTCCTCGACGTGCTGCGCTTCTTCTCTCATCAACATCAAGCCGATGCCAGCGGAGATCGCCGCGATAGTGGCCTCGATGTTGACGACGGTCGTGGGGTCGCCGTCGAACATGGCAACCAGCGCCATCGCGACGGCACCTAAAATCGTGCCAATTCCCAACAGTGTGCTTCTGATATTTTTCATTTTCAATTCCTCGATTCGTAAGGTTGCGTGCAAGAGCCACGGTTGCCGGGTTCCCCGAAGGGGTCATCCGGCGTGCCGTGACATGTAATCAGATACCAGTAGTATGGCAGGCCGAAAACGGTGACGCCGCCTTGGTCTGCCGCGATAGCTTCCGGCGTGCGGATCCGCTGGCCGTCGAGAAGCCACGTCAGCGCATGGACGGCTTCATGCTCGACGACCTCTGGGTAGCTAAACAGCATTTGCGGCACAACCGCCGTTGAGAAATCGCCCCGCTTGTATTCATGCGGTGTGCCGTCAGGATTGAGATAGTCATAAATCAGCGGGTACGGCTTCGACTCGTGATAAACCAATTCCGGCCTGTAAAACCAGAACGCCGACATCCGCACGTTTGCGGCTGCGGGATACAGCGCCGCGACTCTCGCCTTACCGCGCTCCCACGCCGCGACAATGCGTTCGCACGATGGGGGCTCACCAGAATGCGCTGCTGTGATTTCCGCGCAACTGACGCCTTCCGTGCGAATCAACCGTTGCTCGAACGTCTCTACCGGCACTGGATCCGGTATCGTTACGGGCGGAGGCGGTGGCGCCGGCGCGGGGTTGCCGTTGCATCCGGCGAGGATTAGAAGTAAAAGCGCGAGTCTCATGTCAACGCCTTAGTGATCGCCGCTGCAACCTTGCCGTGAAACCCGGGCTCCAATATTTTCGCGGCCTCGGTTGGATTGTTAATGAACGAGACTTCGACGATCACAGCCGGGCACTTCGTCAGCTTCAGCCACCCTAAGTCCGGGCGCACCTTCGGGCCGCGGTCCCTGGTGCCGATGGCAACCGCGATCTTGCGGCTGATCCGAGCCGCGAGTTCCTTTGTCGATGCGCCGTAGTGCAGCACCTCGGTTCCATGCGCAGTGTCGACGGCCGCGGAATTGAAATGGATCTCGATGGCGGCGGCCGGTTTTATCGCATCCTCGCAGCGATAGTTCACGACGGCAATCTTTCGTGTCAGCGTTTGGAAGCATGAGATGAACTCTGTCTTGACGCCGCGCCGCTCCAGTTGATCGCGCAGCATCCACGTGATTTTGTATGCCTCGACGTGCTCGCTGAGACTCAAGTCCGCATTGACCGCGCCGGGATCGCGGTTGCCGTGACCTGCGGACAGCATCACAAGCGGCGCGAGGCGGACTTCTGTACTCATCTGCCAATCCGGAATGAATTGATCGGCCCGACGAACAAGCCGAGCAGCCAGAGAATGACGACGATAATCACCACGACGTTGAGAATCGTTTTGATCGGCGCCGCCATCGGGATGTACGTATTCACCAACCAAAGAATCACGCCGACAATAATCAGCGTGACGACGACTGAAATTAAAGGCATTCAAACCTCCCTATTCTAATCCTCACTTCGCGGGTGGCTCGGCCAACAGCGGTTCCACTTCGACATGACCGTCCATGTGAAACGCTTGAGCCACGTAAAACCGTCCGTCCTCTTCACCCTTCCCGGAAACACTTGCCACGACAGACGCCCACGCGTCGCGGCCGATTGTCACCTCGGGGCGCGTCATCCGGCTGCTGTCTGAAAAAACTAACGGACGCATCGCCGTTCCGCTGAACACTCCAACCGTTGCCGATGTAAAACATTCGAAACCTCCCTACTGAAACATTCCGTTAATCAACTGGACCGCGCCTCCGCCGACCAGCCCGCTTCCGATACCGATGCCAATCACACGCGAACGCCAGACTTCCATTTCGCGCTGCCAGGTATTGACGGAATCCTTGTAGGCGTAGAACATCTCGCTCGTCACAAACTTGTTCTTATCGGCGGCAGCCTGAGCATGAGCGTGATTCAGTTCCGTCAACCGGCGCTCGTATTCAAGCCCTTGGAGTTCAATCGCCTTCTGAAGTCCGGCGATCTTTTCCTCAAGTACCGCTATTTTTATGGCATCCGTGTCGCTCATCGTTCGTCATAGACCTTGACGGTCATCTTTCCGTTGATGACCTCGAAGTGCCATTGCCATTTTCTTCCCTCGTCCGCCGTGAAATCGATCTCGCGCAGTTGTGGCTCCGGGGGCTGAACCGGAGCAGGCGGCACCACGACAGCACCGTCAAGCATCAGCATCCACACATCGAGAGCGCCGTCCTTGTCGGAGGTGTAGGCGAGTCGAGATCCGTCCCGGGAGACCGATGCTTTTGGTTGTGCGGTGTAGTTGCCGTCTTGAACGTAACTGTTGATGCCGTCCGCCAGCATCTCCGCGCCGCTTCCGTCGATCATGACCTTGTATACCTTACCGCTCGGCTGCTTGGCTCCGTAGCTGCCCACAGCGCACCAGTCGAGTCCGGCGGCAGTGCTGATGTGAACCGCGTCGATCCACGGCAAACTGAGCAAGCCAAGCTGCTCGCCGTTTCGCGTATCAATTCGGACAATGCCGTTCGGAAAGTCCGGCAGCGTCGTTGGGCTTTCATTCGAATTTGTGACGATGAAATACGGGCCGATTGGCGCTGCGTGTGGCGAGCTGCCGGAAAAAATGCGCCGCGGCGGCTTCGCCAAATCATCCAACACGAATACGCCTTCGGCTCCGGACACCAGCGCCTTGTTATCGCCGGTCAGCTTCAGTCCATCAAACGGCCGCGCCTGCGGAAACACCGGCCCCTTGGTGCGCGTCGAAATCTCGTACACGAACACGTCCACGCCGCCCTGCGGCCGTATGCCCGCCAATACCAGATGGCCGTCATCCTCGCTGATATCGGACTCGCCGCGGCCGTGGACGCCATGCCGCCCGCCGGCCGTGGACGCAATGTACTCGCTGAAGACGTGGATCAACGCGCGCTGGCCCGTGGACGGATGCTCCATCCAGAGCGCGTTCTTGTCGATGAAGTACATTACGTCGGGATTCCGGCGGCTCCATCGTGGCTCGCTGCTGTGCGTCACCGGCCGCTCCATCAACCGGACGTACTTGCCGGCGCCATCGTACAGGCCGAAGAACCCGCCCGCGTGCTGCAATAACAAGCGGCTATTGTCCGCATTGAACGGACAGGCATTCGAGTACTCGACGCTGATCGAGCCGACACCCGCGGCCCTCGAATCCGTGATCCGTATTGGAGTCCGCACTGTCACCCTCCACTTGCTCCACGTCCGCGCTCTAGCCGCATTTCCTTCAGCTGGTCTTCGATGCGGTCCAGCGTTCTCCGCTGACTGTCGCGCTCGAACGACGACCAGTGTGCCTGATCGTTCCCGGCGTGCTCAAAGTGCTTCTGGTGATAAGTCCGATGCTGCGAGATCTGAAACAGCGAGACAAACCACATGCCGCTAATCACGACAAGCGCGGTCAGGATGTGCCAAAGCTGAAGCTGAAGGTCGATGCGGATTCCTGAATCCTGAGTTGGCAAAACCATCGGTGTTTCCGCTTCCTCCGGCGCTAGCCCGCGCGTGACCCGTGGCGGCGTATCCGGCCGTGCCGGTTCGGCTGATTGCGCCCACATGGTCCAGACCATCACACCAGCCAGACTCAACGCCAGCAGCCCAATAAGTATCGTCGTCAGCCGGTCCATCAGTGTCATTTGCAGTGATTCCTTCTTTGCCAGTGTCATTGGGTCATTGCCGAATTAAGCGGCCGGTTCGGATTCCTTCTTAGGCTCCTCTTTCTTCGCGTCCTTGAACTTTCTCATCAGCGCAATCGTGTCTTCAGCCATGTCGTAGTTCTTCGGATACGCGTCGAGCGCTTCGTCGATCTTTGCCTTTTCCGCGGCGGCCCACTTCAGTTCGTACACTCCATCATTGAGTGCACGGTGGAAACTCGCCCCCGCTCCCGGCATCTTCCGGATGTGTCCGCACATCGGACAATACGAGCCGCCCTCCGTCGAGACCGCCTTAATCTTGTTCTTGATGTCCAGGATCGTTTCGATGTCGTTGAATGTCACACCCTTGAGAGTTTTGGACAGCGCGTCCTGCAGGAGTTCGAACAGTTTGGATTCGTTGAGTTCTTTGGTGTTGCTGAATACGGTCACGTACACGAGGTTTTTCCTTCTCCAGCTGGGTAGCCGGTTCTTGATTTTCTTCAATCGTTTATGAAGTCGGGTTGGTGATTACGCCGCGAAAGCAATTATTCTGTCGAGCATCTCCGGCGTGATTCGACGGCCGCGGTACTCCAGAAACTCATCGGTCACGGCAAACACGGGCTTTCCTTCGCCGATCATGTGGCGATTCGCGAACAGGGCCACGCCATCGCGCCATTGCGGGTTGTGGCCGATGGCCCATCCGCGCGGGTAATCCGGATAGAGTTCCGATTCCACCATGCGCCATTTGTTGGCCATCGCAAAATCCGCACCGTTGATCGAGTCCGCCCAGACGTTGGCCCACTGTGCTGTCGTCTGTGTGCCGAGGTCCCGGGTGCCATCGGCTTCCGGATTGATGTTACCGGTCACAACGAGTCCGGTTGCGTTGACAAGCGCCTTCGTCGCGTTCTCGATTTGCAATGCCAACGTCAGGGCGCTTAGTTCCATAGCGCGGTACACACCAAGGTCTCGGTCAAAAGCCAGCAGCTTGCCAACGTTCGTGCTGGCATTGAAAAGCAACTCAAATCCATTACCAGAAGCAGGTGGATTCTGATTTGTAATTTGAATTGTCGAGTTAGACAAGAAACCCGCGCTGAACGTCGGTCGGCCGCTGAATGTCGGCGTCCCCGATAAAGTTCCCGACAGCGCCGCTGCGTTGACCGTGGGTGACGTCAGCGTTTTGCTTGTCAGCGTCTGCGTGCCGCCAACCGTGACAACGCTGGTTGCATCTGTGCCCGCCGTCGTAACGCGGATGTCCGCTGCGGAGGTTGCGATGCCACCATCCGCAATCGTGAAAACCGGCGTCCCATTGTCGCGGGCGACGAAGATGTCAGCCGCGAAGGCGGCGTTGTCGGCGATCAAGGCCGCATCACTGGAGATGATCGGGAAGGCGTCGATTTCCCGCTGGAGGCCGAAGTATCCAGCGACGTTGGTCGCGCCGGACGTGGCTCCGGACCATGCAAAGCCAAGAACTGCGATATGGAGCGGAGTCGCGTTGGAGTCTTGCTCCGTGAGACCCCACAGCCCTATTGCTCTTGTGTCAGAATCCTTTGCTAGTCCACGAATCGCCGCTACTGGCCCTGCAGTAGTTTGTGCTCCGCCATCGACAGCGACGTCAATACCCCATGCGTTGCCTGATGTCTTTCCCGAATTAAAAAGTCTTAACCCTGTTATGTCCCGCGTCGTTTCTATGCCGCTGTCGGCGATGTCAATATATGTATGAGTGAATCCTCCCGCATTCACGCTTGAATCTGGCGCTTCGATAACAAACCGTAGTCCCGTTTTGGGACCAAATACATCTGGAAACTGACTTGAAATTGTGAACAGCATTAAGTGGTTGCCACCAATTAAAGATGCTGTTGTCCATTCGGTCCACTCTGCAATGGACGTCCCGCCAATCTGCTCCAACCGTGACGTCGTGGAGTCGATGGACTGCGAAGTTCCGAGGTTGATTCCTGCGGAGTGCGTCGTCAGCCCGCTGAATGTCGGAGTGCCTGAGAACGTGCCGGACAAGGCAGCGCCACTGATCGTCACTGACCCACCAAACACCGTCGTCTCGCCACCTGGTGCAATCGACACCTGATTCGAAGCATTCAGCCCGATAACCTTGACGGTTGCGGAGGCGGCGGCATTGACCGCGCCCATGAACGTGTTGTTCGGGACGACGAACTGCTCGGTGATTCGTGCGGCCGGAACGCGGCCGATACCGTAGTAGCCATCGGAGGTCACCAGTGCACGCTCGCGGTATACGACCGTCACGGTGTACGTTTTCGCTACAGTGTCCTGATTCAAAATCTTGATGTGTAACTGACCGCCGCCGTCTGCGTCCACATACGATGCGATATTGGCGTAGTTGCGTTCGGTTGGCGTGCCGCCCACTTCCAATTCCATTGGCGTAAAGATGTCGCCAGCAATCGGGTCAACGCCCCAGATACGATCGGCATCGGCCATCGTCGCTGAGTTGTAAAAAAATACCTGTGACGGCCCGGTCCCGGTGGACGGCTCGACGAGAATCTTTTCGATGTCGAAGTAGTCCGGCCCGATGGTGCGCGAGACCGTGTATACGCCCGTGAGTGCCGCAACCGATGCCGTCGTGAATGAGTGCGTCAAAAACATCAGCCCAGGTCCTCAGTGATGGCGACGGTCAGGTAGTTACGGTTGGGACTCGTGAGTTTCTTGCCGCTGATCGTGGCTTCCACTTCGAGCCGGTATTGGCCGGCCGTATCGGTGTCGCCCGCGGCCCATGCGTACTCGCCCTTACCCAGCAAGCCATCCGTGATGGTGATGTTCGAGGCCGTATCGATTTTGTTCGTGGTCTCCCCGACTTGGCGCATCAAGACTTTCAACGTTGCACCGCTGATGTCGATAGGATCGCCTGACGAGTAGGTGAGTTGAAACGCCAGCACTGGTAGCCGGTCGTCGCGCTTGATCGTAAAATCCGCAGACATCTATTCGACTACCTCCAGCTCCGTGTATTCGTTTTCCGCGACAATCAAATCCGTGTGCGACTCGCCGTCAATCTGTGCGCTCGTATAACTCGGACCGTCCACCGTAACCCGGAAGCCGCCGCCGATCCGGAACGGCGCACGCTCGTGCGGACGTGGAGTGATCTGCCGCCGCAACCGCAGCGGGTTGTTCTGCATTCCGAACGGCAGCGGATTGGTTTGCACCCGGTAGCCTGCAGAGACGAGCACCGCATCAGCGTTGACCAGCGGCTCGACCACTGCCGCGCCAGAGTTGAATCCTCCGGTGACAATCAGGCCAACAGAGAACCCGAAGCCACGCGTAACGATAGGTCCAACGCCCACTACGTTGCCCTCGTGCGTGACGTGGGCGTCTCATCATCGTCCAACGTGTGCGTCATGGCCGTCGTGCTTTTATCCAGCTTCTTTGTCGTGAGGGTCGTTCCCACAATCGCAAACTCCGTCAGTGCCTGGAGAATCATGAACAAAAACTGATCGCGGGTTGGAACCGCACCATCGGCCCCGTACGATTCGGACGGCTGTGCCGCTGCGTAAGACGTGAGCGCTGCCGCTGCTGCCGCAACCGCATCACTCACTGCGTCGTCGAGATTGGCTAACCGTGTATCGCCCAGCGCCGTGAGTCCGGCTCCTGCCGTTCCAATCTGCGTTTGCAGGTCCTGCGTATCGGCCTCGACGTCCGCTTGTGTGTCGCGTAGCGCCTCCAGCGAATCCGTCGTGTTGTCGAAACTCGCAAAGGCCGGAGTCGCGGACTTGCTCACCAGCTTGGCAAGCAGCGAACTGTTGGCGACGATGCCGCCCGGGTCCGCTACGCCGACCAGGTGATCGAGATGAATAGCCACCAGCGCCGCTGCGCATTGCGTCTGCACGTCGGTCGTGGAGATGTTTTCTAGCGCGGAGATGAGCCCCGGAATCGTGTTGGCCGTGTCGTCGAGAATCGCCGCGATCTCCGTGTCAATATATCCAGCGATAGTGGCCACTGTCGCCGGCAGGGTCGTACCGGTATCAGTCAGGATGTCCGAGACGTCAGACAACAGCTGTGTGAGTGCTCCGGCGTCCGGCAGCGCATCCGTAACAGCCTTGATGCCGTCCACGTCCGCCGGTAGATTCGCGGCATCCAGTTCCGCCAACCGTCCCTCCGTACACACTGACGCCAACGCCGCGCTATCCGTCCCCCGCATATCGGTGTTGGTGGTTGTCGTATCGCAAAGTTGGATGTCCGTCCCGGACAGGTCCACTGCCGTTGTTGGGTTTTCAACGTTTCCCCAATCAATACCCGCTGCTCCGGTTGCGGTCACATCCAATGTACGAGCCGCAGTAGTCGGAGCCAGTAGCCCAGTTGTGCCTGCATCGACCAGCGAATTGTTGAGTGCGGCTGCCCGGAATCCGCAAACCGGCCCCGTCCATGGCAGGATGCCGGTGGCGAACCCGGTAAACCAGCCGAAGCCCTCCGTATCGTTGTTGATCGTGCCACCGCCCGAAGCCGGCATTTCAATGGCGTACATACCATTGCCAACATTCGTCCAGTCGTAAACTCCGGCGGATTCGGTGGGTGTGACAGCGGTCTGAGTGTAGGCTCCGGCTGTGGTGACAAAGTTCCAGACGAGATCCAATCCCGCCTGATCGAAGGTGACGGATTCTTCGCGGGTCTTGAAGTCCGTATCGTCGATCAGCGCAGCGATGTTCACCGGAACCGCTGCCAATGCCGTGTCGACGTCATACCAGATCATTGCGCCGCCAGCCTCTCTTGCATGTACTGATACCAGGGGTTACCGCCGCCCGCTGCCGGTTCTTTGAACACGCCCACAAGTGTATTGCTGTCGGCTAAAGCAGCATCAATCGTCCACGTACCGGCCACCGCGCCACCGGAGGCGGCGACGTTCCGGTCCTCCATTGCAATTACCTCGGAGCCATGGCCTGCAGCGTTATAACGCTGGGTGAATCCCGTACCGGCCGTCACCGCTACTGTGGCTGTAGTCACCTGTGTGCCGCAAATTGCGAGCGAGTTGGCTTGCGCGGTCACGGCCGTGTTGCCGGATGTGACCGCATCTGTGCCAGTGCCGGGATTTTGCTGGGAATCCTCGGCGCTGACATCCATTGGGCCGGACAGGGCGATGCCGCTATACTCCGCACAAACCAAACTGCGTCCAGCCAGACTGGCATCCAGAGCCGCAGTGACCACCGGAGTTCCGGCGGCGGAATTCGCGAAGAACCACATACTGGACTGGCGGGCGGTAAAACCTGCAGACGGTCCGCATGGAAACTCTGTCCACGCACCGTTCACGTCGTCGGAGACGCCGGTGCACCCGCCCGAATCGGAATGATCGACAAAGCAGACAAGCAGGGAGCCTTCCGCCACCGCACCGGCAAACGTATGCACGATTGTGGTATCAGCGCCCCCAGGACGAGATCCGTTAGTTTGGACATGCGCCCACGCCACTACAGCGCCTCCTTGTCGTAGGCATACGTTTCCGGATGCTCGTCCAGCCAAGCGGCATAGCGTTTAGCCCGGCGCTCACCATCCGGACCGCTGAACGTACCGACGTGATTTTCGGCGAATTCAACGCGCCAAATGTCGGCAATACCGGTCCTTGCGTCGGTTTCAATGACCTTGCGTTCAGTGAATTTCATAGGCTTCTCACTCCGCAAACTCGTGATACCGGCGGTTGTAGGTTGTACCTCGGGGTTCAAGCATGGGCTCTTAAGTCTACCGTCTTGATGCCTACGACAATCTCCACGTCGTCGCGGTCCCACGGTCCACCCTTCTCGCTCCACACCAGCTTGTACGCCATCGGTATGAGCACGTCCGCGAATAACGCGGCTTGCTCGTCTGCGGTCAGCCAGGTTTTCGGATTGCCTTCGGGGGTTGCGAAGTACTGCCGGAATGTTTCGTCCTTGATGGAAATGCGCGCCAACTTGTCGCGTAGCTCCGGGCAGATACTCAGTCGTCCGCTGGAGTCTTTGCCGCCAATTGCAAGCGTGAACTGCGCCAGTTGGTTCAGCCAGTCCACGTACTGCGAAACGACGTAAACTTGATCCACGTTGACGGCTTCGGTTTTGCGCTGCGCTTTATCCGTGACAACGGCCATGACGTCGAGAGAGACTTTTATTTTTCCTTGCATAAGTCACACCTGTAGGTATACCGTCCGGGTATGTCGAAAACGATCACACTAAAACATTGCTTACGGTGCCGTCACGAGTGGTACCCTAAGCGCCCGGTACGTCCAACGATTTGCCCTCACTGTAAATCGCCGTATTGGGACAAACCGAGAAAGGTAAAGAAATCATGAAGCGAATTACAAGCCTCGCGGTTGTTCTTGTCCTCATCGTTTCCTGCTCCGCCGTGGCGCAGCACATCGCAGGCCGTTTTATCTACCACCCCAACATTCAGGCCGAAGCTGCATACCGCGCCGTGCTTGCGCAGAACGGGGCCGACGGAATATCGGCTGAGATTTCCATGGGGCACTTCCGCACGCGCGTAGAGCCGGACCGGCGCATGTCGGAATTGTTCGATGAACTCGTTCAGCGTGATCCTGTCGGGATGCACGCTCTTCTGCAGGCGAAGAACATGACATTCGTAGCTTCGTCAGGACAGAGGTTCGGGATTCAATAGGGGATGCCGTCTAGGCAGATGGCTTTTACGTTTGCCTAGACGAGGGTCTCCCTCCAGCTGTGCTCCGCTCCGGTATGATCCCGGTAGAGCAAATAATACAGATTGTCGCCGCCGCTGCCGGACGTGTACCGCCAAGCAACCAACTCACCGATTGACAATGATGGAACGGTGGATTGCTCGATGAACCGCGGCTTGAACACGCGGTCGTTCGTGAAGCAGTCCACATCGCTATCCGTGCCTCCGGGACCGACAAACTTGGCGTCGCTGTCAATGGCCGTGACAAACTCAGCTGGAGATCCGGTCTGAACTTTATACTCCCCGCTGCCGACGGTTGTGAATCCCCCCTCAATGACGGCCGCGTACTCCGTTCCGCCAACATAGAAATCGACGGAAACCGAAGTACCGAATACGCCGGTTCCGGTCGGAAAATTTGTGCCATCGAAATACATTCCACCGAACAGCGGAATTCGCATTGTCTCGCCGCCACCGGAATCAAAACATCGAAATCCGTTCGTGCTGTCCTGCTCTGTCCTCGCACCGCTCGCCGCCGATCGAATCAACGCCCCCGTCACCGTCCCCCCCGTAATCGTCCCGAGGTCCGCCGCGATGGCCGCCAGGGTGGCAACGCTGATTTTTCCCGCCGTCACGGCCAGTGCATCGAGTTTGGCCGTCGTGATCGAGCCAGCCAGGATCGAGCCCGCCGTGACCGAATTGACAAGCAGGTTGTCGCTGTTGACGCCCAGTGTTCCCACGGCGGGAATGAACATCGCCCGTTGATTGGCATCAAACCCCGGACGCGCAAAGCACATCAGTTTTTTTCGGTCACCGGTGGCATCGCTGTAGGTTGTCGAGGTCTGCAAAACCGTCGTACTGGTGTCCGGATCCAGATAGATGTAAGTCGCGGCTCCCATTTCTCCAGTATTGCCGCCGCTGATCGCGAACTCAGCGCCATCCGCAAACTTGATCGTCCCGGAAGCCCAAGCCACAGTGTCCTGATCGGTTGCGCTGAACACTACGCTAGTGTTGAAGCCGCGCGCATTCTCCGTGAGTTTAGCCGCCGTCGTATTAGCGTCCGCTAGCTTGATGGTCTCGACTGACGCCGTGCCCAGTTCGCCGGATATGATCCCTGAATAATTGATCGGACCAGCGGGTCCAGCGAGTAGGCCTGCGCCCCATAGGGATGAATGCAAGCAGACCCACGACCGGAATCCGATACCCTGCAAAACAAAGTCCACCCGGCGCTGTGAGCGCAGGTCGTTGCGGTCGACAACATGCAACCGGACCGCGCTTGTCTTTTCCCAGACATGGTTATTGCCTCCGCGCTCGACAATGTAGAACTCAAGGCCTGTCCAGTTGTGCGGGTTCAACCGGCCCGGAAAGTCGAAGTCAATCCAGTCGGAACCGTTGCCTGTGATACGGGTCACGTAGATCATGCCTTCCAGATCCCACGAGGGCGAGCCGGTGCGCTTGGGACTGAAGATGATGATGTCGTGCTCGTCAGGCGAGACCCATTCACTGGGCGTCCACGAGGCGCCGGGAGAGGTTAGGCGGTTACTGCCCGGGGCTAGAACGCCATCGCTGCCGGTCTCGACCGTCGTGGTCGTCGGAAAAGTCGCTGACGTGTGGATGAATACCGAATACCCCCACACCGATGCCATATCATCGTCATCGACGGGATAGTCGAATCGCGCTTGAAGCGCATTCCCAGCAATCTTGGGGCCGGTGGTTTGATCGGCCTTGACCAGATCCAGATTGATCGGTGCGGGCGGGATGTCATCGTCCACCGCGCCGGTGTCGGCGCTCGTCGTAAACGTCTCGGTACCGCTCCAGTCACCCTCACCGAAAATGTTGATCGCGCGCGTCCTCAGGTAGTACGTACCGGGATTGACGGTCAGATTCTGGGTTGCAAATGCGCCACTGACGGTCTCGTCGAAGAACGGTGCGGCGAACGTGTTTTCGGTCGCCACTTGAAACTGAGTCGTCTCTACGGTATCCCAGTTGACTGGAATGGCCGGCGGTTGGGATCCCAGAAGCGCCACGACAGGCGACAGAAACACCACAGATGCCGTTGGCGCATTCGGCACGTCCGTATCGGTTCCGGCGTTGTCGCTGGCTGTCGATGAGTAATCCGAGATGGCATCCACCGGCGAGCCGTCCACCTCGACGCCTTCGAGAATCGAGACCCCGCGAATGAAGTAGAAGTAGGTCGTCGTCGGATTCGTGGAGACGGTCTCCGATGAATCGTGGTACCAGTTGGTATCGGTCTCCGCAACCTGCACGGATGCTTCCGGGTCTGAGGTCGTCCCGCGATAGATGTCAAACCGCTTGAACAACTGCGCGGCATTCCCGGTGTAGGCATCCCACTCCAGCCGGATGTAATCGAGCCGGCCAAAGGCTGCGAGGTTTGTTGGCGCGGCGAGTTGATCGTCCGCCTTGCCGTCCACGAGGATTCGTACCGTGGGGTATTTCGGATCGCCTACCGAGTCCTGTGCGTCAATGTCTCCGGGGTGGCCGTCTGTCGCACGCGATACCGCCCGGAAGTGCTCATACTTGCCGCTCACTTCGTACTGAATCGCAGAGCCAGACTCCACGACCTCACCGACGAAGCGCCAGTCACCTACCGGGCTTCCGGCGTCGTCCGTGCTTCGGTAGATCAGTAGTGACCGGAAGTTAGCTAGCGGGCTTGGCGCAGTAAAGTTGATGACCAGCTGCGTCATTGGCTTACTGTTTGCGTCGAACAGTCCGCTCTCGACGATGGCGAACGCGGTCACTGGCGGCGGCGGACCGTTCAGCGAATCCGGCGCATCGATCCGGGTGAAGTCCGAAATGGTCAGAACGCCGTCATCGTAAATCGCGTTGTCGTGCAGCGTTGCCGTGATCGTGCGGATGAAGTACATGCCGCCGTCGGACGTGCGCTGGGTTTCGTCGCGGAGATGAATGACGCGGAAATACTGCTCGTTTAGTGCGGGGTTCAGGCTGTCGTCTTCACACTCGATGATGTCGCCCTGCTCTAAGTCCGATGCTTCGCCGTAAAACGCTTCGAACTCAATCGTTAGGTTGTTGGACAGCCCGCCCTGTGCAAATTCACCAGCTCTCAGAATCAGCGTGCCGATGCGCAGCGCTTCGTCCAGCGTGGAGACGCCAGGGAGTTCAACGGATTTCGACACCGTACGCCGTGTTTGATCGCCCAGCTTGCGGCCAAGTTCCTGCTGTGCTTCACGGTCGGCGACAACAACGGAGACTTTCGAAAACGTATCCTTGTCCACAAAGCCGACGCGGATTTCGTTCGGCACGTCCACGATGGGACGGCGGGACTTGCGCAGACTGGACCGTTGACCGCTCCAAATAATGTTTCGTGAACCGTCCGCTGCGTTCGAGGAGAACAGTGGAACGCTATCAAGTGATTCCGCCTTTAGCGACTTGATTTTGAACTTGCCGTTTGCATCCACGAATGGCGGCAGGCAGTACATTTGCAGGCAGACCAAGTGCATCCACTCGGTCAGTGACTTCCTGGTGTCGATGATGCCGTTGAACGTCCATCGTTTCACCTGTTGAATTGGCGATGTCTCGTCCGACGTGTCGTCGATTAGTGTGTCGTTGTACGCTGCCACGTCCACGATCGATTGCAGGTTGATGCGCGCGAAGTCCAGTCCGCCGCCTGCACGCAAAGCCGTCATCAGGTCCAGCAGCACGAATGCACCGTTCGTCGTCGGCTTGCGCGTGTAGGTGGTTGCGTCCGAGTAGACGCGCACGACTCGGCCAAAAGCGATGTGGAACGCGCCGGAGACCGATCCGCCCTTCAAGTCAACCGACGGGTTTTCCTTCGTGTTGATCCGGAACGCCACCCATGCCGTTCCCCAGAATCCCAAGTTGAAGGCGTCGAAGTCCGCGGCGTTCGGAAAGAATTCGCTCGTGGGGTTCGGCTGATCCTGTACGCCGTTGTAGGCTTCGATTCCCCAGTTCGGCCTTGGGTCGTGGCGCGAGACGCCATTCACGTAGATTTGCGGGGTCGATGGCCCGCCGACATACGCTCCCTGCGGGCTTGTCTGCGTATCGTCGTCGGCGTTTGTTGCCAGCGGTCCTTCTGCAACGAGCCAGAGGGTATCCAGAAAGTCGCCTTCTGGGTCCGCGATAACCAGGATGGCTGTATTCAACCGGACCTTCCCGTAGACCAGCGGCAGAACCTGTCCATAGGCGCTCTCATTGCCGCCGAAGTCCAGCCGCATGGGATTCGCCTTGCCGCCCTTCGTCGTGCGGTAGAAACCCACCTGATAGCCTGTGACATAAGGAAAGCCGCCGAAGTAATTCCGGATTTTCTGTCCGCCCGCATATATGTCGGCCGTGTTGTTGCCGTACATCCCGCGGGCCTTACAGGCGCTCACGGAGTACTGACAATTGGCAAACAATACCGGGTCGCTTACCGAGTGCGCCGCAATCGTTGTTCCTCGGACCGCGCGCGTGCACGTGACTTCCTGATCGCCGCTAATGTCCGGCGTGTCCGGCAGATTCGTAACCGCCATCCGCTCGGAGCCAATCAGTATTTCGTCGCCGCGCTTGACCGCGGCCCCGCCTGCCAAGGGCGTTGCGGCCCATCGCACGGTGAAAGTTGCCGGGTCGGTCGAGTCGTCAATGTTATTCTGCAACGTCGCCGTAAACCCGACCGTCGATGTTCGTTGATACGGACACTCCGAGCCTTCAAAGTCACGCGCGTTCACCCAATTCGCCGTGTTGCCGAATGTATGCGTGCAGGGAATGCCGCATGTTCTACGTGGAACCATCACGTTCGGCGCGGCGTTGGACGGGTAAGCGGGGATCGTCGCAGACTCCTGTGTCACGTCCGTCAGGTCGTCGCAGTAGCCCGACCAACGAATGGAGTATTCCGGCGGGGAAAGAGACGGAAGGAACTCCAGCAGGTCGACGCGTGAGCCGGCGAACGATTCCGCGCGGTCAAGGTCCGTCACTTCGCCGTCGACGTTCGCAACCGTGATCGAGATTTGCGCCGCGTCGCTGATGCCGTATTCGAGTCCGGAGACGCCCATCAACCGCGCTTCGTAAGCCTGCCCGTCGATGACAATGGAGCCGTCGCCGGAGCTTGTCCCGTCGCCGCGTTCGGCCCAGTACAGCACACCGGATTCGCGCGTGATGCGTACCGCGTAAATCGGCAGTGCGTGCTCGGTGTTGCCGAATTCGGAAACGATGGCGCTATCTAATCCGCGTGGCATTAGGCTCGAACTTCAATCAGCATCAGTTCGCCGCGGAACAAGTCAGCCGCAAAGTTTGTCCGCGCCAGGGTGTTATTTTCAAAGCGCACCAGATAGCGCCCGGTCGTGTCAACGCCGGTTGGGTCGCCCGCTGGGTTCTCCGCTGAGTGGTAGACGTAGAACGGTGTCAGTCCGCCAAGCGTGTCTTGATAGAAGTCCCAAATGACGTTGGCCGCTTTAGTTGCGCTCTGGTTTTCATGCTCCGCGAAATTCCACAGAATACGAAAGCGATTGCGGCCCTTATAACTCGTGACGCCGCCCTTGCCGTCGGCGCGGGTGTACGCGAGATTCTTGTTGGCCCGCTGTTCGAAGCCGTCGCCAAAGTTTGCAATGACCGTTTCGAACGACAGCGATTGCTCAATCGGCAACTCCAAGTGGTTCAGATCGAAGACGGCGGGCATTTAGATGTCGTCGTCCATGAGCATGCCGCCGGTTTGACGGCGGAATGTATTGTCGTTCATGGCGTCGGCCATGCCGGTTGTCACGACGTGCTTAGCGGGCATCGTCGTAATCTTGCGGTCGAACTTGTCGACGGCGCGCGCGAAGCGGTCTACAAACTCATGCGCCGCGTAGAATTCCATCGTGCGCTCGCTGGTGCGCTCAAACGGGTCGCGTGTAAACTGCGCTTCCTGTGTACGTCCTCGAAGCGCTTTCCAAATAGCGAGCCCGCCGAGGATTCCACCCGCTGCTACAGCCGTCCACGGATTCGAGAACAGCGCCGCCATGCCGCCCGCCCCACCCGCACCCGCGCCGCCGAACGACACCGCGCCGACTCCCGCGCCCGCCATGCCGATTCCGGTTGCTCCGGAGATCGCAGCGAGTGAACCCACAGCCGGAGCCGCAAGCGCTGTACCGCCCGCCGCTATTGCCGCACCGCCGCCGAGACCCAGCAAGCCGCCAAGCTTGCCGATACCTGGGAGTCCGCCTGCGAGTCCGAGCAAGCCGCCACTTCCACCTTTGCCTGTCAGCACCGCCTGAGCGATACCCTGAAACGCCGTTCGGGTGATCGTGTTCAGTAGGCCCTCCGCCATGTTCGCGAGCGACTGAAGCACGTTCTGACCGCGGATGAACATATCGTCAAACACGCGCCCTGCAGAGTCGCGGATACTGCGGACCATTTCAACCGCTGCCGACTTTTGCTCGGACAATAGCCGTGCATGCGAGTTCGCCTGTGCGTCTGCCAAGAACTCGATGGCCTGCGCCCGCAAATCGCGCTCGAAGTCCACGGACTCCTGTGCCAGCCGCATGGCCTTCTGAGTTGCTTCGCGGGTGATGCCTAACGTCGGTGCAGTGAATCCGCGGTTGGGATCGCCCGGCTCTCGCAGATACTCCGGTATGCCAAGCCCCTCGCCGGATCGCATCAGCTCTTGCTGATCTTCCTGTGCGTCCCGCAACGCTTCGTATGCGGTCTTGACGCCGAACAGGCGCTCGATGAGGGTTTTGGCTTTTGCGGATTGATCTTCGATAACAGGCGCGACTTCGGAGTTTTTGTTCAGCCACGCGTCGACCGCCGCTGTGTTGCCGATGACCGCGCCGGATTCTTCGAGAAACGACTTCGCCGTCTCGTCCAGATTCAGCGACGTTTGTTCAAGGCTGAACTGCAACTCCCGTAGCTTGGCGACGTTCGCGTCCATGAAGCCAATGGCCGATGCCGCATCCGCTGCCGCCCGCACGATCTTGGATAGCACGCTAACGACTGTCGAAGCCGCCGTCGTCATGTGACTGGCGATCTCATTCCGGAATGTCACGACAGCGGCTATCACGGCGGCAACAGCTGCAATCATCCCGGTCAATGCGCCCGCAGTCGTACCGGCCGCAACAGCGACTCCGGCAAGTGCGATTTTCGTTGCCGTCAATGCAAGCACAAGCCCGCCGGTACCGACCAATGCCAGCGAAAGGTTAAACGTGTAGTCAGTGAGTCGCGGAAACTCCTTCGCGAAATCCTTCACAGCGATTCCGGTATCGCGGAAGAATTTCGCCGCTTCCGTTAAACGTGGCAACAACTGAATCCCGATGGTTACCGCAAGTCCCGCAACAGCCATCTGCGCCTGATCTACCGTGTCGTTGAACTCTTCGCCTAACTTCGCGTCCGCGTCGTCCAGCGCCAACCCGAAAGCCGTCATTTGCGCCGTCGCCGCTTTCAGACTCGCGCCTCCTGCGTTCAACATCGGGATCATCTGGGTTCCACGACGCCCGAAGATGTCGACGGCCATTGCGGTTTTTGCGGCCCCGTCTTCCATGCCGGCAAAGCGGTCAGAGATGTCCGCAAGCATGTCGTTTGTCGCCCGCAGTGTGCCGTCCGAGTTTTGGAACGACACTCCCAGCCGGTCGAAACTCTCCCGCGCTGAGGCCGTACCCGACGCTGCGTCGAATGCAAGTCCAGAAATCCGTCTGAGCGCCTGAACGACATCTTCAAGCGACGAATCCGCCTGTTCAGCCGCAAACTTCAGCCCGGCCAATTCCTTCGTTGCTACGCCCGTGCGTTGCGAGGCTTTCGCAAGTTCGTCGCCGACGTTCGCGGCTTTCTTTGCCATCGCCAACAGCGAGCCGCCAAGCGCCAGGCCCGCACCGGTGACCGCAGTTGCAGCAATGGCGAAGTCCTTCAGTTCGCCCTTGGTCTTCTTCAGGACGCCCGAAGCGCTATCCTTCGCGCGAATGAGGATTTCTACAGCGTTTTTAGACAACTCAGTCGTTCAGGATGGAAATGGTTTCAATTAACTCAACCAGCAGTTGCGGTACAGGGTCGCCCTTGTCGCGGCACGTCCGCTTGGCTTGTTCAATGATGCGTCTCACGTGCTTCGTGCGCTCTTTTGCTTTGTCTTCGCGGGCAATCGTCAACGTGTGATGGGCAAGGGAAAAATAGTGGGGTCCGAGTTCTAAGACTTCGTGAGGGAGTCTTCCGAAGGCTCTGGAGATTTCGTAGACGGCTCGGACCCAATCGCGTTTTTTCGGTAGCTGTCCAGTTCGGCGCGCGCCGCGTCTTCGATGATGCCGGAGAACGCGAGGACTTCGAGGTACAGCCAGCGCTCGTCGTCGCTGATCCACCGCGCATTGACCGCGCCTTCCGGTACCTTATCGTCGTCGTCTTCGTAAACGATTTGACAGGACGTAACGCCCTTCTGAAGCACGTACCGCGTCGAGGATGCAGCGATGTTGTCTTTTTGGCCGGCCAGCCATGCCAGCGCCTGAGTCTCCGTGATGTCCTTGTCCGGCAACGTGCCAATAACCGGCGACAGGTTCGCCTGCATTACTTCGCTCGATGTCAGCTTGCGGATTTCGTAATCCCGTTCACTGATTGGCGAGACGACCGTCTTCCGGCTCTTCGCCTTGATGTCTTTCAGCCAGGTACTCAAATTAAGAATCTCCTTCCACGGCGGTCACGGTGTTGATGAGGTAGCCAGTGATGGCGTCCTGCGCAAATCGCTCCGTATCCATTGCCGTGCCTGCCATCTCGACGGTGATGGGTCCGGGGCCTGCAACGGTCGGCGTCTTGCCGTCCCAGTTGAATCGCGGCAGCGTCAGGTTCAATGTGTAGTTGAATCCCGGAATGATTTCGGCGCCGGTCCACGTCAACACCAACTCCATGTCGGTCAGAGCGCGGTATTCGTCGTATCGGGTCACGGCGTCGAAATCGAGGTCCGCCGAAAACGTGATGGCGCGTTTGCCGGTACGGACAATCTCTTTCGAGTCGATACCCGTGCTCGCCCGGTGCGCCGCGGCGTTATTGAGCATCAGACTCAGACGGTTGACGACCAGCGGCAAATCCGCCACGGGCGATGCGCCGTTAACGCGGAGGATTGCCGACAGGTGCGCCCCGAGAATCTGGAGTTCCGCGGGAAAGCTGCTGGCCGTCGGCTCCGTCGGGGTTTCATCCAACGTTTCATTCCGGCCGAGAAGGCCGAAACGAACCCTCAGGAAGTCTTCCGCTTCCTGAATGAACTCCACTTCATTGACCTTGCAACCCTCGTACAGAAACGCCTCGACACTGCGGTTGACTTCCAGCGTCAGGCCCGGCCCGGGCAGGTTTTTTGCGAGCGCATACGTGTGCCGCTTCGCCGCACCGCTTTCGGTCGTCGTCGTCACATCTCCGAAGGCAAACAGCAGCAGGGTTTCAAGGCCTTCATAATTGGCGTAAACCTCGATCGGCCCACCGGACCGGCGGTACAGTTCTTTGTGCACGCTCGGATCGACAGCGCCAGCGTTTACCAGATGCCCGCGCGTCGGCTGATACTCGATTCCCTCTGAAATGAAGTCCAAATACTGCGATGCGACCACAGGAGTTCCGAGCACCGTCTGAACCCCAATGCCGACCCATGAATCGTGACCTTGACCTAAGCTCATAAGTTCCCCCGTGTGAATTCGTAAAAGGCGTTGATGGTGACAGCGACCTGCATGAAATCGTTTTCGACGCGCTCGAAATCGCTTACCTGAATCGAATCAATCGCAATGTTGAACGGCTTGCAGTCCGTGGATGTGCGGTTGGCGATCAGCGTTTTCGACACGCACGCAATGAACTCTTCCGCCGCGTCGTCCAGTTCTTCCCAGTTGCCGCCGTCGACCAGCAACAACATGAGTTCCATCGTCCACGCGCGCATGTGCTTGTTTCCAAGATTGCCGCCCAGTGTTTCCGGCCGCACCTGCACGTCCAACTTCGGCGTCATCACGACGGCAGGCAACTCCGACGCATTGAACTGACGGAGCGTGCGCTTGCGCAACTCGACGGTTTCAATATTCATACTGTAGCCGTTGCCGGTTTTGATTTCCCGCAACGCCGTCAAGATGTGATCGCGAGTGAGTTGCCGTGGGGTCATCAGAAGCCGAGTGTCTGAATCCGGAAGTTGCGCTCGAAGGATTGCGCGTACAGCGTCGCGGTGGCCTGCTCGATGGCCTTCCAGGTGCGCGCGAATACCTGCCGCGCGATCAAGGGGCCGCCGCCGCGGCCGTGACTTTTTGTTCCGTGCTCGTGAAACCGGGCAACGAACGAGCGGTCGCCTTTAACTTTGATGGCCGCGCCCAACATGCCGTCCCGCCTGTTGAAGTACTTCACTTTCACTTGCCTGAACAGCCTGCCGCTGCGCTTGCCGAGTTGCCCGACTGGCGCCGTCGCCCCGGAAAACGACAGATTCTTCTTCAGCGGCTTCAGCGCAAATCGCGCCGCTTCCCGCACCGCCCGGGCGTCTGACTTTTTGATTGCCGTCTGCGCCGCGTCGAGGGCGCGTTCCGCTCCTTTGGTGATTACCGTGATCTCCATTAGCGCACCATCGGACGGTGCGGCCTGGCGGCGGCCAGCATTTGTTTGCAAATCGGCGGTAAGGATGCCGCTGGAATCAGCGACACCGACCCGTCAGAGTAAGTCTTCGTCACCACTCCCAACTCACGCAGTCCCCACCGGCGGTAGTAGTCCTCGATGGCGATATAGCAGGCGTCTTCGAACGGACGGTAGCGCTCATCGGCCGTGCTGTATCCCACCGACCCTGTAAGCAATACGTTATTAACTCCGAGCGTGAACGTCTTGTCCGTCAACCGGATCAGCCCCGTATCGAGGTCTTTGATGATCCAGTCGCTGGCAGCCGTTAGAGATTCTTCAACCACATCGGTCGTGTTGTTCCGGATCTCGATCTTGGTAATGGAAATCAACGGCGTGATGCTGCGCGGCAGCCGCATTGACGCGCCGCCGTTTCCGCTGAACCGGTAATCCGTGATCGTTCTCTGCTTCACGGGTCCGCGGATTTCCAACTCGATCAGACGCGTAAACGTGTCGATCATGCGCTCGATAACCGCGTCGTTGTCCGCCTTGTTTTCCTTTAGCCGCTCCTTGACAAGATCCAACGCGACAATGGCATTTGCACTTACAGACATCTACGTCAACGCCTCCAGCTTTAGCGGACCGCCGTGAACAAACCGCGAGTCCGCCGGATACATATCTCCGACGACCATATGCCTGTAACCGTCCTCAGCAGAATTGCCGGGGTCCTGCTGGTTGTACCACTCGAATTTACGCAGCCGGTCCTCGCGGTGCATGTATCCAAAATGCAGCAGCGGCGCGCTCAAGACCTTGCGTTTATACCGCGCTCCCAATGGAACATTGCCGCAATGAAAGTTCGCGCCAGGCGACCGGTCCGCGTAGCGGGAGCCGTTCGGGCGGAAAATACTTTCGCGGTGGAAGTCTCCATACACACCGTCCATTCGCACCGTGTGTTCATCGTTCCACAAGTAGAGCACTCGAAGAGACAGGCAGGACAGATCCGGCCGCCCCATGAAGCCACGGACTTCCTCTGTAACGTGCGGCGCGAGCATTTCATCGCCGTCGATGAACACGATCCATTCGGGATGTAAAGACGCGGATTGTTCCAGCAGCCAGTTTTTGTCGCGCCCTTCATTGGCGGTTTCAAACGGTGAATGCAGCACATCCACGTCCGGCAACGCCGCGCAAATGTCAGGCGTGCCGTCTGAGGAATGATCGTCCATGATTATTACGCGGCCGCACAGCGGAAGAATCGACCGGACACACCGCTCGATCCATCGCGCTTCGTTCTTGATCCGCATCAATCCCAAAATCATGTCAGTAGTCGAAGTGCCGGATGCCGCCATCTGATCCCGTCACGGCAGCCAGTTGCCTCAATCGCTCACGCAGCCTGTTCCGTTGCGGCCAGTAGTCCGGATTATCGTCGCGGTGACTCCATGCCGCATGCCAGCGGAATAACGTGTAGGGCGAGTCGTAAATTCCGCCGCCTTCGGTAATCGTTCGAATTTCCATTCCGGATTCGCGCCGCGCCACCGGGAACGACAGCTGATCGCGCTCGCATCCGGCCGCATACAGACGCCACCAGCGCTCATTGAGTTCCGCAGTTTCCGCGGTATGCCTTCGCACGATCAGCCCGTTCGCCCACAGTCCTGCACCGGACGGGTATCCCTGTTCCTTGTAGCGCCCAACTTCTGCTTCGACGAGTTCCGGCGTGCCGATCTTTTCGCGTATCAATATGTCTGCTTCGTCATAGATGCAGGTCCGGCACGGATGCTGGTGTGCCGCCCAGTCATGATGTCCGAGCAATTCATCAACGATCAGGTGCGCGCCCTTGCGGAGCTGAAAATTGCCGTCGTGCCAGATCGAAAACTCCGTGTCGTCCGGAAGCATCAGGTGAGGCAAAATCTTTGCCACGCGGGATGTTCGGCATGGCGCGCCCGCAACGTAGACCGGGCGGTATTCCCACGGATAGACGCGCGGCAGAGTCGGCACGTTCGTAAAACAGATAAACCGCACATCGTCATCCGGCTGGACTGCCGGAGGCCTCAGATTGTCGAAGCCGTCCATGATGCTGGTGTAAACGTAGATCACGCCGTGACAGGCTCACGCAGTGATTCCGCCGCTGTCTCTGCCACATACCGCGCATCGTCCAACGTCATCCGGTTGTGAAGCGGAATGCAAATGTATCGATCCTCTACCCAGTCCATGTTCGGAAGTTCCCGGCGGAACGGCTCGAATATCGCGTACACGTCGTTGCGTACCTGCATGACGTTCGTCTCGATCCCTGCCGCTTCCATCGCGGCACTGAACGCGTCCCTGTTTTCGGCGAGGAGACAGGCGTAACCGTGCACGTTGCGCGCCCCGTCCACCAGCGGAAGCCCGGCCTCCCGGTAGATGTCGAAAATACGGGCGCGGTGTTCCATGATCTCGTCGTAAAGATCCAACCCGGCTAACCCCATCGCCGCCGCAATATCGTTCATCTGGAATTTGTAACCGGGATAGTGAATGTCGAAAAGTATCCGGCGCTGCTTGAACGGCTGCCAGTTGTTCGCAAGTTTCTTTTCGCGGTCAATGCCAAACCAGCGCCTCAGCCGGGCTTCCTTCGCTTCCTCCGGCCGTTGGCATACCAGCATTCCGCCGTCGCCGGTCGTGATGTGTTTGATTGCCTGAAATGAGTAGCAGGTGAATCGAGCCCGCTCACGGAAGACGCCCAGCGCTTGCGCAGCGTCATCGATCACCGGAACTCCGGATTCCGGCAGGTCCGACTCGACTCCGTGCAAGTGGACATTCACGACGGCGCGCGCTCCATCGCGGACCGCCGTCTCGACGGATTCCGAATCCAGGTTCAACGTGTCGCGCCGGATGTCGGCGAAGCGCAGAGCGCACTCACGGCGCACCAACGGAATGTTCGTCGCCGTGCACGTCAGCGGCGTTACTGCAATCGCGTTACAATTCACACCGAGCAGATCGTAGGCCAATTCAAGTGCCGCGCTTCCGGAGTTCACCGCTACGGCAGATCCTTCCGGTAGGCTGAACTTACGCTCGAATGCGCGCTCGAATTCATCCACCATCGGACCCTGACCGATAAATCGGGAACGCAGCACGGACGCCACCCGGTCAATTGCCGCCTCCGGTACGAACGGGTAAGCCATGACAATGCGTCTCATGCGGCGCGCTCCAGCGGGAATGCGGCCATCCCCGCGTCAAACGACCACGGCGCGCCTTCCCGGTAGTGCAGAAAGCCGCGCTCCGCCTCGATGGCCCACGGGCTCACGCGGTAGTGCGGCGACAAGTACTGAATCCTGGAAGCGATGCCGCGGCGGACCATAAAGTCCCGCAAAGGCACTCCCGTATTATTCCACTCCGACAGCGCTCCGATTCCTTGCGGGCTCTCCGTGTGCCCTTCACGGGTCAGCCGGATATTACCAATGTCGATGCGGCCGCCGAGCATGTCGAGAAGTTCCGGCTTCCAGAACTCAAACGATCCACGAACGTAGCCGTCCGGCGCTTCGGGATACTTTCCATTGGCGAGCAATAGCCAGTCGCCATCAAGCTGTCTCAGCAGGCCGTCGCGGCGAATGTAGGTGTCGTCGTGGCAGTTCAGAATCACGTCATACTGCCGATAGTCGTGGCGATCGAGCCACTGATTAAAGAAGCCCCAGTCACCCACACTATTTGGCTCTTCGATGTACTTCCATCCGAGACGGCGCAGCGATTGCACGTCCGGACTCAACGCGTATAACTCGCGGTCTAAATCGGCAAGCGGTCCGGTTGCTGACTTGAGGACATAGCGCTTTTCGTCGCGCACAATCGGAAGCTCCGGGTTCCGGTGCGCCACCGCAAACAGATCGGCTCCGGACGCCTGCATGGCTATCTGCCAAAAGAAATGATACGGCCAGTGCCATCCACCGGCGACGACAGCAAGTCTCACGCGGCAGCCTCATCTGCGAACCACGTCGCCTCTTCGCCGCGGTATAGCGTTGAATGCCGGCGGATCTCCTCGCCGGGACGCGCGGGCGAATAGTAGTAGAGAGCCAGTGAGCGCCTCGACTGGTCCGGTGAACACGCCAACGGCTGAGGGTGCCCATGAAAACTCGAATCGTTTGCAGCGAACATGACGCACCGGCCGGCCTCTGGAAGTATGCGGACACTGCACGCTTCACGGTCCCATAGTTCCAGCGCGCCGCCCCATTCTTCGCGCCAGTCTTCGTTCAGAAACAACAGCAGGTTCAGCCTCCGGACATAGCGCGTTTCCGGATGGACGTTAAAATCAGCGTGCACGTCGAGGAATCCACCCACCATCGTTTCGTGAAGACCTCCGCCGTAAAGCGAGCCGTCTCCGGTGAGGCTCGTTAACCCGAATGCTCCTGCAATGTCTTTGACGAATTGCGCAGCATTGAGCCTCAGAATTGCGGCCCGCGTTTGCGCTCCGAATTCCGCCCATTCCCGGCATCCGCGTTTCCTGGCGTGCTTATGGTAGTGCTGAATCCAGCCATTGTCTGGCCATTCCTCGTTGATCGCCCGGACTTCCGAAGCTGTCAAAATGTTCTCGATAATACAGTGAGGAAATGGCGCGGCTTGAACGTCCGGACACACAGCCGCGCTCACGATCGCCGCCTTCCCACGCCGACCGTGTCATGGTCGTCGGTGTCGTAGCACTCCAACACCTCAAGCTGCGCATTCTCCAGTAATCCACGCATTCCTTCTGCGTAGGCACGCCAGCAGTCAATTGGATGCGCGTGGTAGGTGTGATACGCCGGCATGAGAAGAAACACCAGCCCTCCCGGCTTCACGATTCGCGCCATTTCCAAAACGAGCACCCATGGCCGACGCACGTGCTCAAGACAGTTCGCCGAAAGAACGACGTCGTAGTGATTGGATTCTGCAGGAATCGTCTCCGCATCCTGCATCACTGCATCGACAGAGCGGCCTGCTTCGATATCGAATCCCGTGTAATTGTGAGCGGCGAATAGCGGGCGGGCCGAACCGTTGACATCGAGCGAGCCGATTTCCGCGATGTTCAACTTAGGGATAGACGCTGCTGCCATCCAGCCAGCACGCACTTCCGCAAACTTCCGGATCTCTTTCATCGCGCTATCGTGCATAATGCTTCGATCCTGAAATCCCGCTCCGGCTTATGATGTTGCGCCGGCAGGATTTCACAACTGCCGAATCCGGCCACGCGAAGTGCATTGACCAGACTCTCCGGCGTGTACGCCCACCGATTCATCAGCAGCGGATTTTTAAACGATGCGGCGTCTCCGAAAATCCACTCCAGCCGCTCTTTGGCTTGGTGAAAGTGCGGCTGTTCCAGTACGAGTTTTCCGCCGGGACTAAGAACGGATCTCAGTTCCGCCAACACCGTCTCAGCGTCCCATGGATACAAGGAAGTGATCCCGTGAATCCATTCGATCTCGTCCCACTTGATTGCCTTCACAGCGTCCGGCAATGGCGGAATCGTGGCGATATAGTCCCCGCCTGCTTGCGGATTTGCATCCAGCACCATCCATCCATGCCTTCGGTGCACTCCGGCCCCGATCATCAACTTCTTCATAGCAGGTCGCCCCACTTTTGCATGTAGAGCCTTGCTCCCGCAGAAGTGTCCGCCGACGCGCCCGGATCGCCGCGGAACGAGCTTCTCAGACTGGCGTGATCGACATAGCAGCCGTCGTGAATGCCGATCTTCAAGCCCGCCGCCTTGATCCGTCGGCACATATCGTTATCACACCAGCCGTAGATACGGCGGCCGTCCGGCGTTAATCCGCCGAACCGTTCGTCCATTAGTCCGATTACATTGAGAGTCCGTCGGGGCAGTAGAACACATACGAACGCAACCGATGACGGCGTGGCGCGAAGTCCAACGCCGGATGGCTTCTGGTCCGGATTCCCGGCGACATTGGTTGTCGCGGACAGAATGCCAACTTCGGGATACTTTTCTGCTTCGCGTTGCAATAACGTAAAACCACCTTGCGTCTTTAGGAGCGCGTCATCGTTCAGGACAACGATGTCATCAGCCGGTGCGGCAGTAATACCGAGATTCACGTTGCGCGGAAACCCAAACGGCTTCAGCCCGGGAATCGCGGTCACGTTTTCGCGGAAGAACCGCTCTGCGCAATTATCGTCATCAAACTGCAAGCCGTCATCGACAACGACGATGTTTACTCCGGGCTCCATTTCTCGGACAGCCGTCACGCACGGCACCAGGTTCGATGTGAGTTTCGACGGGATCACGACGGTCAGGCCTCTCATTTCAACGCCTCCAATACCGCCGCGATTTTCCATACTTCGTCCCATCGTCCGGCATATTGCGATTGATCCAGGCTGATAATTCTGAAGTCCGCGTGGATACCATAGGCGGGGTTACCGCGAAAACGCTCACGCGCGAAGTTTCCCTTTTCGTAGTACTCGAAATCGTTGGCCGTCCAGTATGAGCAGTGGGTCGGGTCCTGAAAGGCCCCAGCCCCACGCGCCGCACTCGGCACTTCGATCTCGGCGCGTCCACCGTGTCGCAACACGCGCCAGAGTTCGTTCATCGTGTGCCGCTTATCCGGAAGATGTTCGAATATGTCGAATGCCTTGACTGTATCAATCGAGCCGCGTTCCCACGGCCACCCCTGCGACAAGTCCGTCACGATGTCGGCAGGCGGACAGATGTCCACGGATAGATACCCGTCCACGCGCCGGTCGGCGGCGCCAAGGTTCAAACGCACCAATCGATCTCCCCTGCGAAATCCGGCAGCGGCTCCCATTGCACCGCGCCTATATGTCTCGGACTGGTATTGCCGTTGTGAATCGATGCGGCCATCATATCAATCGTCGTGGACGTTTGTAGTTGGCCATCCCGATCGGCCGCCTTCACGAATTCGCCATCCTCTCCGATATGCTTCGATACAAACGGGTTTTTCTCCCACCAATCTTTTCGATACATCAGCGACGTGCCTAGCGAAAACCTGTGATGGCCGCGATATAACCACCACCGGCAACCATCGGTGAAGCGCATCGAGGAATACCCGGTGACGGCCTTGCCGCTTGTAATGAGCCGTTCGACTTGATCCGCGAGCCTTCCTGGTGCGCTGTAGTCGTCGTCATCCCAGTGAGCGATAAGACTGCCGAGCGCGCGCGACGCTCCGAAGTTGCGCAGATCGCCGATACGGAATCCGTCCTCAACATGAACAAGCCGGACGCCGTCACCGGTCGCGATTCTTTCGACGGGCTCGCCGCTTGCCACGACCAGCAGCTCGCGGTTCGGATATGTTTGACGATTCCAGCACCGGAGCGCCTTCCGCAACCACTCCGGACGGTTCCGTGTCAGACACAGGCACGTGACGAAAGGGCGTGGATGCGCTCACCTCAGGCGCTTCCGGATAAATCACTTTGGTTTCGTACAGCACCCGCGGCGCCTCCGCGCGGCGAATACCCGGGAGGCTCAGCAAGCGCTCAATCTCCTTCGGATCCGATTCCTCGAACTGACCGCCAGGCCCGATACTCTGGCCGCGGTGGAGCAGCTGACGGTCTGTGTATAAAAGCATTGACGTGCCTGGAAGTGCAGGACCGGATTTCTGTATCCGGCCCTGACAGGTTTACGTTTACGGCGAGGTCGTGAACGTTCCGGTAATGTACGAGGCAGGCCGTTTCACGCAGAGCGCGATCCGTTTTTCCGCCCTGACGGCGACCAGGTTTTCCGTGAAGTACGTGCCGTGCTGCGGCGCGATCTCCACGGTCAGGCCCATACGGTCGCGGATCTCGCTGGCCATCGGGTTGCCCGAACCCACAAGGAACGTGCCGGATGGCACGGAAGTCGTCGGCACCGGCGTCAGGCCGAACAGATTCGGGTTGGTCAACGGCTGCATCGGATCGCCGAGGATGTAGCGCCCCTGCGTATCTTTTGTCAGCCGGATGTCCCACCAGTCGGCAGGGTTCAACACGAGAAACGTCGGCATCAGTTCCTTTGCCGACGTGATCTGCTGGACTGCACGGCCGATGTAGTCGATCTTGTTGTAGGCGCCGGTCAACGGCAGAAGTCCGGTACTGAACGCGGTCGCCTGAGTAATCAGACCGTTCAGTTCAACGGTCGATCCGGAGCCGGACAAGAGCTGCTCTTCTTCCGCCAGATCCACGTAGTACATCAGCGAGGTCTGGAGGAAGTTCATCAACTCGTCGAAGTCTTCCAACGCCTGACGGGATACCGGAATCCACGTGGCGATAGTCTGCACCGTCGCCTGGCCCGTGGTGAACGAGGCCGCGTTTTCTTTCTTCGTGTGACTTTCTCCCTGTTGCGGCGAGGCGATGGTCATCGGCGAATCGACCTTGACGAAGTAGACCATCTGCATGGTCGTCGGCCGCGCGGTCAGGACATTGCGCACCGTCAACGACTGGCGCGCTTCCGGTACAATGCCAGTCAGGCGCTCGATCGGAGCCACACCGGGAGTCACTAGGTCCGGGGTGGTCAGCGTTGTTTTGATTTCCCGGAGCTGCCGTACCTGCTTCGGCGTGAGCTCGAACCCGAAACTCTTCGTCGAGCCGGTTCCCCGGTCCTTGATGAACTGAACCAGGCCATCGTTTTTCTTCAACGCATCGACGACAGTTTCGTCCGGTTCGGAAGCTGCGTGCTTTTCCGCGAGCTTCACGTCGAGCGCGTCCGCCTGCTTCTGGAGCGCGGTCAATTTCTCGGCGGTTTCGGTCAGCATGGTGCCGAATTTCTTTTGTTCCGCTTCGGCCGCCGCCTTCTGCTCTTTCAGCTGAGTGAGAATTTCGCCCAGCTTGGCTTCCAATTCTTTGGTTTCCATACTTTTTCTCCAACGCTACTAGCCGCCGGAATCAGCGGCCGGTAAACGTTCAAAAATGTTTCTTGTGTTTTAGGTATTACGCCTTTAGCAAGTCCTGGATCTTATCCAGAACCCCCGAGAGACTGTCGTCGATCTCGGCTGTGGTGACGGCTCCGGTCGGAGCTGGTGTCGGTGATTCAACGGGCTGAGTTTTTTCGGCATCAGCATTGTCTAGTAAGTCCTGAAGATCCTTAATGCATCGGGCGATCATGGTGCGGTTTGCCTGTGAAAGGACACGGCCCGCCTTGCTTTCGAATCCCGGCCGGCTCATCCACTCCTGCCTGCTTTCGGTGAGCAGGTCGAGATACTCAGGAAGCATGTCGAGATAGGCCGTCTTGAACTGATCAATGGATTCTCCGGACGACGCGGTCTTGTCGGTGACTTCCACGTCGTACAGGATACTGGAAAGCGATGCGCTAAGAGCTGAAAGCATTTGATACCGCGCGGCGAATAGTTGGATTTCCTCAAGTTCCGCGGTGAAGCCGTCTTTCTGTTCTGATCGATTTGCTTTGACCGACGCGATTAAATCGCTGATCGATTTCACGCTCGTCACCTGCGCTGCCATATTCATTGGAAACTCCGTGATCGTGACTTCCCACAGCCGAACCTGCTTGAGATGCCGCGCGCCGTCATTTGTTTTCGCCGGCGGGTCCGCGTCAATGGTCTCGTACCCGATCGACATACCCATCGGCATGCCGTTGTCCCGGTAGAAACGAAGGTCTGAGAGCGCCTCCAGCCCGGATTGCTTTTTTGTGTTGATCTTCCCCGTTGCCTTGAGGCCGACCGATGTCGTTTCGACCGTGGCGACGCCGATGCGGACCTTGTGAGAGTCCATCAATCGGACCTTGTTTCCGAGTTGCGCGATGGATTTGTCGAAGGCCCCCGGATCAACAACGTCGTTTCCAAGGTCGATGTTTCCGTAGACGCTCGCGACGCCGACAAAATCACCGTCGTCTGAAAGCTTTTTGAATTCGAATGGAATGTTTTTCAGTTGCTCATGCATGCGAGCGCCTCCTTGACTAGGCCAATCGCGGCAGGCCTGTCTTGTGTGTAAAACGGCGAGCCGCAGTTCTTACAATTTAAACCTACCGGCATGCGCCTATAATTGCTTGAGTTACGGACAATACTGGTACTTTGAGGCATGACCTTATGAAGCTGATTCCTCTGGGATGGATCGCTGCCGTTGCTGCCGCATCTTTGCCAACTCCGCCACGCCGTCGAGCGGAAGCGCCTGCATGTTCAACTGAATCGTGAAGTCCTGTCCGGCTCCGTCCGGTATGCGGTTGCGGTCTTCCAGCGCCCGCACTTCATCGCGGCTCAGCCAGCCGTTTTGCAATGCCGCAGCGTACCCCATCATGCGCGCTGAAAAGTCTCCGCGGCGCAGCGCGTCGAGATTGTGGTGCAGGTAGTAATTCTTTTCCTGTTCTTCGGGAGTCAACACACAATGGAAGAACGCCTGATTCCAACGCTTCAACCATTTCGAGAGCGTAAGTTTTTCGAACTCAAGCGCCAATTCTTCGATGTTGCTGAACGTGGCACGCGACAGGTCCGCCACCATGTGCGGTTGCACGTCCCACCATCGGCACAACTCCGCAACGATCGCCTGACGAAATTCGACAGACTGGGCGTCCCTCATGCTGGCGCCGACAGTGTTGTACTTCAGTCCGTTTTCAAGAATCGGCGTACTGTGAGGATCGTTGTACAGCGCTTCCCATTCGGACCGGAATGCCTCGGCGTCCTTTTCATCCTTGAAGTGCTTCTCCATTTCCAGGATGTACGGAAGCCGTCCGCCGCGCGCCCAAAACGCCGACACGTTGCGGTCTGCGGAAAGCGCCATCCCGATAGAGTTTCTGGCGTACTTCAGTACGTCGAATCCGCGCATACCCGTCCATCCCGGCTGCCCAAATAAATGGAATATATCGCGCGGTTTTCCGGGTGTGACCGGATATGTTTTGTCGGGAATACCCGACTCCTTCACAACGTAGACCTTCCGGCGCGCGCCTGTTTTTTCTCGGCCGGTATCCACCTGCTCCGGAGTCAAGTGCAGAAGTTGAATAGCCGTGCCCGTTCCGCTTCGCCTAACGATCTGCGCGAATCCGTCGCCCTTGAACATGGCGTGGGACGTAAGTAATTCACGGAAATCCTGCGACGTCAGTTCATCGTTCGGCCCCCATTTCATCGCCCGATACATAGGAAGCTCTTTCGCTTCCCTTGTGTCTCCGTCCGGCAACTCCTGCCTTAGCGTGGTTGGAATGTAGCCCATCGTTCCTGCGACGACGCCGCGGCATGCCCAGACCACCGGGTGCTGGAGCGCCGAGTCCACGGAAACCGTCTCTCCGGACCATGACGAAAATCCGCCGGAAAGGATCGAAGCAATATGCGGGTACTTGCGGTAAAACTCCGCCTCGGTCGTCGTCGTGAATACGGCGTCCTTCAGCCCGAGCGATAATGGCGCATCATGACCGGCCCAGCGCTTGATCATGCCGCGGATTTCAGGGAACAGCATTTAGGTCAGGCTGGGCGCTCCACGCCACTCCAGAGAATTCGTACCGCCGCGCCAGACAATACCGCCCGCATCATCGACTGCTACCATCGCACGGCCGAGCGCCATGATTCCGGCAACCACGCCGTCAATTTTGTTTTGGTCGCGCTGCTTGGTCGGGTAGTAGTACTTCAGTGGACCGCCGCCGCGGCCTTCCTTCTTGACGACATTGCCCATCATCCACGTCAGCACCGGGTCTCCCTGGTGCCGTAATGATCCGCCGTATATCGCGGCTTCCATTTCCTTCATGGGCTCACTCATCAACGCCGGACCTTGCGGAACATCGACGCAGGTAAACGACGCCCACTCCTGCACATTGGTAATCAGGTAGTTGGCTTCCTTTTGATCGAAGGCCAACTCCTGCACGCTGAAGAACGCGGAAGCCTCCCGGATGTCGTTCTCGATCCGGCGCAGGTCCGTTCGCGCGCCGTCGGTTTGAATCAGCCAACCTTCGTCGCGCCACTTGCGGTAGTGCGCGTTGTGCGGCAGTTCGATGGTGTCTTTGGGAAGGTAGTGCTTACAGAACCAGATGATCTCATTGCCGCGCTTGAAAATGTAAGCCAGCGACGCAATGTCGATCTTGCTGGCAAGGTCGGCACCCAACCAGCATTGCTGGCCGCGGAAGTCTTCAAGGTTCAGCGACAAGTCTTTTTGCCGCTCCCAGATGACCATGTTCATCCAGCCGACACCGGCATTCATCCAGCGATTCAAATGCTTGGTCTGCTTGATGTTCTGCTCGGATGGACTCTGCTCGGCATCGCGCAGCATGGCGCGGAGATTGTCCTCGTAGACCGACACGCCGAAGTTGGGATTTGCCTTCTTCCAGTTGCCGAAGTCCGTCCACGAGTCATCCTGATCGATACCGAAAATAGCAGTGAATAGGTGATCGTTCTCAAGCGTGCCATCCAGAACCTTCTCCGCGCTCAAATGCTTGTCGTAGCAAGGACCGGATGTATCGGAGCCCGCTGTCGTGATGATAACGAGCATCGGCTGCGACCGCGCGCCCATGCCGGTTTTCATCGCGTCGTACAGCGCCGGCGTGGTGTGCTCGTGGTACTCGTCCACGATTGCGCATGACGGCGAATCACCGTCACCGGGTTTTCCGATGATCGGCGCGAAACGGCTACCTGTCGATAGCTGATAGATCGGACCGGGGTTCGCATCCGTGCCGCCGACTTCGAGGCCGAAGTGCGCCTTGAACTCCGGGTTCTTCTGGACCATGCGCCACGCCATGCGGAACACGGCGTAGGCTTGCTCCATCGAGGTCGCGCCGGAGAACACTTCCGCGCCGACTTCATCGTCAGCGAAGGCCATGTACAGGCCGATGATGGCGCCGATTGTGGACTTCGAGTTCTTGCGTGGAATTTCCCAATAGAGTTCACGGAACCGCCGTAGTCCATCCGACTTGCGGACCCACCCGAACGCGACGGACAGCAAGAAACACTGCCAGTCTTCCAGCCGGATCAGCGGTAGTTCGCCGAGTTTCTTCGGCCGCGCCCACTCGCCTTTGACGTGGACCATGTTCTCAGCGAATTCGCAGATACGCTTCGCCTTTGCGGGGTCGAACTTGTACGGGTACGACTTGTCTTTCGACTTGGCAAGGTCGTCGAGATGCCGCTTGCATGCCGACTGCACCAGCTTGCCGGCCGGGATCTTCTGCGCGGCTACCGCTTTCGCGTACCGTTTTGCCCGATCGGCGTAGGACAGGCTCATTTACCGAAATTACCCCACTGCGATGCTTTTGGTTTTTCGGCGGGTGTAGCGTTGATTCTCGACCGTGCTGCTGGCGTCATACCGAATTCGGTCAGGAACTTGTGCATCAGTTCCATTGAGCGCTTCTTGATCGTGTAGTACGGATTCTCCATCGGGTTCCCGTTTGTCGTCAGGATGACCTTTCGGTCCTTGCCGTCTTTCGTCGAGCACATCCTGGAGGCGTCCAGCCAGTCGGACCACGACTCGCAATAAGCCGCCAATGCCGCTCGGTCGATCCGCGATAGAAGTCCAAGCTGGAACAACTCCTGCGAGATGCGCCCCCACTCCACTTTTGCTTCGTCGCTCAAGTGCGGAGGAACAGCGGGAATGTCAAGCTCCGGCTGGGCTTCATTTTGCGCCGCACGGTCGGCGCGGAATGTGCCCTGCAACAGCTTGAGTTTCGTGGGTTTTTTTGGGGGGCCAGTGCGCTTCACTTGGACAATTGCGCCTTTTTACCGGTGAACTCTTCCCAGCGCTTCACGATGACGTCGACGTATACCGGATCGATTTCCAATCCGTAGGCAATACGTCCCGTGCTTTCCGCGGCAATGATCGTGGTGCCGCTCCCCATGAATGGATCGTAGACGGCCTGTCCGGGGTTCGCGTGGTTGAGGATAGGCCGACGCATACATTCCACCGGTTTCTGGGTGCCGTGGCCAGTCGCCTTTTCCTTGCTATTACCACCAAGTGGATTCAGGTTTTCAATGTCCCAAATCGTTGCTTGCTTCCGATCTCCCGTCCAACTCCCCGTGCCTTTAACCGCGTACCAGCACGGTTCGTGCTGCCAGTGGTAGTCGCCGCGACTGAACACAAAATGCTGCTTACGCCATATGATTTGCGCGCGAAGCGCAAAGCCGCAGGCGGTCAGGTTCTCTGCGACGGTTGTCGCATGAAGGCCACCATGCCAGACGTAGGCTATATTTCCGGGGAACAATGAATAGGCGTTTTTCCAATCGGCGCGGTCGTCGTTGCTGACTTTTCCGACCGCATGGCGCTTAAAGTTGTCGTATTTTTCGCGCCACTTCGGATCGTACTTCACTCCATACGGCGGATCAGTCACCATTAGCCCTGGCTCAACGCCTCCAAGTAGCCGTGACGTATCCGTGGCGAGCGTTGAGTCTCCGCAGAGCAACCGATGCTTACCGAGAATCCACAAGTCACCCAGCTTTGCAATAGGTTCCTTCGGCGGCTCCGGGGCGGCGTTCTCGTCGGTTAGGCCAGAATTCGGCGGCGTCCACGTCGCCAGCTTCTCCAACTCCGCCTCGTCGGAACCCAGCGACCTCCATGTCGAAATCGCCTGCGTCCAACTCCTGCACTAAATCCGCCAGCGTTGCGAAGTCCCATTCGCCGCCGTGCTTATTCAGCGCCAGGTTCAGCGCCTTTTCGTCGCGGTCGTCCAGATCCACAACAGAGACCTCGACTTCGCGCGCGCCACCCGCCTCGATTACCGAAAGGCGCTGGTGGCCGCCGACTAGATTGCCGCTGCGTTTATTCCAGACCAGCGGCTCCACCAAACCGAACGTCTCGACAGCCTTCTTTAGTTTGTCGTACGCCGGATCTCCCGGCTTCAACGCCTTGCGCGGGTTGTATTTTGCTCGGCGTATCTGATTGATAGGCAGCGTTTTAATTTCCATGATGACCCGGGGCGTTCAAACCTGACATAGGGAGAAGAAGCC
>Ga0214472_10000375_pt1 | contig 55950 bp, 100 predicted proteins | sample RVTome_6_FD_207662 | JGI IMG/M metagenome (GOLD analysis project Ga0214472, IMG submission 207662) | Soil microbial communities from uranium-contaminated site in the Upper Colorado River Basin, Wyoming, United States - RVT140D175 | ecosystem: Environmental > Terrestrial > Soil > Contaminated >...
TCGTTATGGTTGTGAACCATCATAGCCTTAGTGTTGAAAAACTTATTTCCAGTAAAAACCAGTTTTGGATAATTATTTAATGCACTGTTTTGAGGTGTGCCATAGTTTCCAACAACTGGCACCGAGCGTACATAGTTCTCAAATGTGCAATTTATGATGTTCACATTTACGGAGTACTCATACCTAATGGCAGCAAAAGAACCAGTACTTGCTGCGCTTCCATCACCAACAAAAATACAGTTGTCAAAAATTAGATTTGTGATTTGACTTAATTGAAAATGTGTTTTGCTGCCACTTGCCTGATCGATAAATCTTATGTTCCTGAATGAGATATTTCGCAGTGGTGTAGAGACTCCTGCAGGACTAACATTCGTTGCAAAAACATCAGAACCAATGCCAGTTACAACCTGCCCACTACCGATTTTTATAATACCATAACTTCCTTCCGGTCCTGAAATTGTTATATTATCCGTAAAAATTTCAAGGCTATCTATTTTAAAAACGCTTCCGGCTGATAATTGCAATGTTCCACCTGAATCTGGCATCGCTTGAATTGCCTTATTGAATTCAAAAGAATCATCAGTTGATCCATCACCGAGTGCCCCAAACCACTCAGGTTTTACAGCATCCACGACCCCAGCCGAGAACCGCACTACCCCAGAGCCTTCAAACACTTGGTACCTATCTGCATAAAATGGGATATTAACAAAGAGCGTATCCCCACTTGTAATGTTTATTCTGCCCCCAGAATTTACCTGAATAGATGATGGACCAGAAAGTGTCGTGTTCGATGTTATTGATACCCTTGAAGAAACAATCAATAAGCTCGTATCATTCGCCGATGCTGTAGCTGCTGATCCTAATGTGGTATAATTACCAAGATTGTAACCATACTTTTGCAAACTGGCAATCGTCGAATCCAAAGCCACGGTCAATGAATCAATGATATTCCAAACTGGCGTGCTACCAATAGGACTCCCTTGAAGAATTGTATGGTCAGATAGTGCCTGCAAATACCTTTGTAATTGGGCATCGCTCTGTCCAACAAATACCAGCAAAATCAGTATGATATATTTTTTCACGGCAACTCCGATTGGTCTACTATTTCCACATTTAAACCTTCAAGCAGTACGTCATCAGAACTTGTTTTGTACCGCGCCGAATCCAACAAAAGATAATCGTTAGGAAGATTTATTGCTCTGGTATTTTGTACCAGTGTTATATCCTGCTCTTTAATCCGACATTTCAAGTCTTTTAGCGTGTCCATTTCCGCTTCATGTATCAGGCGCCAGAGAAATTCCTTAAATAGTTTCTCTCTATTTTCAGCCAAGAAAGCATCCAATCTCGGATCGGTTGACATTCGTGCTATCAGTTCATTGGCTTGCAATCCTTCCGATTCATCGAACGAAACTACTCCACCGCCAACAACCATCACCTGAACATTGGTATAAGGAGGCGGATCACCTACCGAATCGACATACACATCGAAACTTGTCAAACCTACATTCTTAGCTCTTAACCGAACATTCTCTTGGGCCTCTAAAAATACCAGTGGAATAGACTGAAAAGAACTAAGTGCTACATTTTCAAGACTTGTTCCAAGTCCAGAATAAGTCTGAGTCAACAAAAATCCCGTTGACAGGTTTATCGTACCAGTAAAAGTTTTTCTGAAAGTATGCGTAGCCATTTTTACCGTCTCAATCCTCTCCGACGCACCGGCCAACTTCCTACTTGATTAACTGTAAAATCATCGTATTGATCTGTTAAATCCCGCCCATAAATACCGTGTTTAGTTTCTGTCTGGTTAAACGTAATTACATCGCTAAGATTTACTGTTACACATCCACCAGCCGACCCAGATAAACAAGTCAGAGTAACCGTTATCGCCGATCCAATAGCCACAACCCGCAATTTATATTCCTCTAAAAATCCAACATCAAATCCAACATTCACAGTATTTTCGTCTGTGATAACTCCGGTTTCCATCTTTTGTAAATACAGAACATCGTCCGTTCCTATAGCAGCAATCAGTGCGTTTTCTCCTGTCGAATGCCTGAATACTATACCTGGAAATTTGTTACTTGGACTATTTCCAGTTCTAACGTAGCACTCAATGTCAACATCTGCAATGCCGCTTTCAACATAAGCAAATTCTCCACTTTGAGTTGAACCGTTACCCAAATTGGCTACTGTCCCAGTAGCTGTTGGGAATGTTGAAGCATTTTGTATTGTGAAAACCGGATCCACTTGTAACGACCATGTTTGTCCGGTATCTGTAGTATGGCTCGTCAAAGGTGTTGAAGTCGCATCAGTAAATGAGTCATAAACAACTTGCCCAAATACAGAGGTAGCACAAAGGAAAAAGATTAACAGAAAACGTTTCATCGCCAAAATATCCTTGTCCGTCTCAGGTTTACCACAGCGGCCACGTTGTTTGAAACCCCACTGTTCACACGCCATAACTTAAAATCAACAATGTCATTTGCAGCAATTCCAGAAAAGCCCGAAGTAAATCTGAACGTCCTTAATGCTCTTGAAGTTGTCCCGAGATCTCGAATCACAGTATCTATAATTGCAAAGGAACCATTTGCAGCCTCTCCCTCTGCCGGCTGGCGTTTAGCCAAAGCATAGGCCGCAGAATCACCGCTTGTATTCGGTGCCTCTACTGTTACCCATATTGAGTCAATAGCCGTGAAGTAGGGTGGGGCTTGCCATGTGTTGACAGCATAAACCGAATCGGTATTGTGATAAAAACCAAGAACCTCAATCACATTATCCAACGTATCGAGAACCGCCCCAGAATCACTCGGTGGAAACCAGGCAATTGCATCCCAATCGGTCACATCATGCCGCTCAACATAACCATTTACTTCAAGTTTCTGGCTTGGTGCGTCCGTTCCTATTCCGAGCTTCCCAGAAATGTAACTTGATGTCGCATCAGAAAAGAACTTATTTTTCTCGGCACCCGTTGCATCTAACATAGAAAAAATTGGATCACCTTGAGCATCCGAAGAGATAAGAACATAACCCGATCCAGTTGTCGGCGTGAACTTAGCTAAGCTGGTATTTGCAACTCCTCGAACATGAAGCAATGCCGATGGTGCAAATCCTCCACCTATCCCTACGTTTTGAAAACTGTCAATACGAGCAGCTTCAGTACCATTCGTAAAGAAACGCAACTGCTGTAAAGCTCTCATGTGACGGATAATACCTTCATCACCAAGTACACCATCATCACCATCAAAACTCAAATCAATTTGTGTAGCGGATTCATTGATATGACGAATTGCGCCGGTTCTCCATTCTATGATATTGCTTGTTCCGTCAAAAACCCCAAGCGTATCACCATTTGCATCAATAAAGTACATGCGAGCACCCATGCGAAAAGGGATACCCTGTGCAAAGATCTGAGTACAAAACAATATTGCAAGAAGCAATGTGCAACGCACTGCTTTCATGTCGTTTGCGCCTCCATTGATCGCTTCTCTCTAATCTTCTCCTCCGTAGTCTTTTCTTGTGGAAGATAGCCTAATCCCATTCTAATCCACATATTTGCCAAATCCGGACGTTCATTGGCCTGTAAAGCATAGCCCGTAGCAATAGCAGAAATAGCATCCCATGCTTCATCTGGCACTTTCCAATTATCCGTAGTATCGAATAATGCTACTGGAACATAATTAAATACAATATTTCCATTCACGGCTGGCTTGTAAAGCAATTGCCCAACTACCTCAGAATCGCTTTCGCGCCCAACAAAATAGCCTATTGGAGTGCCAGCAGTGACATTCAGGTAGGGGTTTTCATCCAGCATCGCGGCGCGATTTGGAGATAGGAAAGATACAACTACACCATCTAATTTTGCGATAGGCTGTACAAATTTCATAACCGAATCAGGTAAATCGCAAACTCCAAGTACGCCGCCGATAGTTTCCCGGATAGTGTAGTTGACATTCAGATCAACAGCTTTTCTCAAAAAGTAATTAGCTGCCTGAACAATGTATCGTTTTAGGTCATCAATACCCCAAATACCTGGTTCCGATAGCCTGATCGTCAATCCGTTTCCTACTTGTTTTGGAAATGGATTATTCGTTAAAGTGGCGGTATCAGATGAAGCTGCAAAATCCTCAACAACACGCTTCAGGCCGTTCAAATCTGCGTCACCGGCAAGAACAGTGGCTTCTGCGGTATTCCAGGCATCATCTAATTCATCCATATCGGTTGAAATAAACGTCGTTCCACCGGCCGCCCCAGCAGATGTAGTTGTAATGACTTTGTAGCGGATTCCGGCCTCGAGAAGATTTGATCTTATCTTCTCTAAGATTTGGCTAAAATCGCTCACGCAGTTGCCGCCAGTTGTTCAACAGTTTTGGTCTTATTCTTCGAACCTTTTGGCCGCCCACCTTTTTTTCTCTCTGGCTGTGGCGGTTGAATAACTGATTGATTAACTGGAATGTCTATACCAGTTGCAATCGGGCGCACGTTAAAACCTTCTGTCACATCATCAAACACCGGCTGACGCACACCAGGCGCTTTGTTGCCACCGCGCACAAAATCTGGATAATCCACATCGTACTGCTCAATATAGTTGCGCCGCGAAGAGAGAATGTTGTAAAATTTGAAGCCATGTCGAGCGTGCATTTTGGCATTCTCTTCATGGAAAAATTCTTTATCCCGTTGCGATTTGATTGGCAATGGTTCATCAATTACCTGTCCATTGCGGTCCCGCTTCTGGTTATTAAGAAACCAGTAAAGATGTGATTCCTCGCAATCCGGATATCCAACCTGAATAATCTGAATAGTCGGATTAGGACGATGATGCGCCGGCACCACTTTCCAGCCCTCTGCCAACCTGAGATTCCCTTTCATAATGCGCTGCTTGATCCACTTTTTCGCATTATCGCTTAACTCTACCCAACCGTAAATTTTTTCGATAGTTTTGTTACCCATAATTTCTCCCAAAAAAATTAGGGGGGCATCTCAGCCCCCATCATGTTACTGTTCGTAAGTACCCCAGGCTCGAATGCGATAGCTAATCGTTTCGTTGTCATCAGTTGCTTGTTTAAGAACAATTTGCATAGCACTAAAGTCTGGAGCAACGGTAGCTTGAGCATTATTGGCAATTGCGGCACCGGTGGTATTGATAACAAATGTTCGAATAATATAAGTACCAGCATCCGCAACGGTGGTAAACTCATTCACCGCCGAACCGAGAGTTACGTAAAACGGACTTCCGTGACCGACCCGCCAAGTGACTTGAACAGAATCTTTAGCGCCACCAACACCGTTACATTCAATCATAACCGTAACGTTGATAGGCGCTTTCTTGCCACTTCCCAATACCGAAAAGCTTATGGTATCAGGAACAGCATCACTCAAGGAATCTCCAACAGCATCATTCCATTCCTTGCCATTGGGATATTTGATATTTGGGTGCAAATATTCGCGCACCCGAGTTTGTGAAAAAGCTGCGGTCACAACAAAAAGAGCAACCGCCATCACCAAAAAGAAATGTCGCTTCATTATATTTGCTCCTCTTGTTAGATTTGACCAATTGCGCTACGGATTGCAATCACCGCAAAGTCAATTGAGTTATACCGAAGTTTGTCCATACCCTGAGTCATACCGGTAGCAATACCGTATTCCTCTGAGTAATCGAACGTTTTCTCAACCCAATCTGGTGCCGGCTGTGCAGGATAGAGCGATCCAGCCTGTGTACCGAGGAAAAGCCCGTTTGCGTATGATACATCACCACTTGCCCCAGCGTTGCTGCCGGTAACTACCAGATCGTGGAATTTCAAAATCACACCATCCCAAATGCCATCAGCACCGGAGAAGATCGGATTTTCCATTGACCGCTCACGTGCTTGGAGCTGCGCACTTTTCCAATCTTCCGTAGCACGCATGGCAAGCCGAGCCTCTGGCCGATCCACGTAGATGTAATACGGCCGGCCACCGACATAATAGGGCTTGAACTTATAAATGGTAGAACCATTCAAAGTCCCCACCATTGCCGATGTTTTCGCATGTGAGACAAGATCGAGCGTGAAAGTGTCGCCAGCTTCAAGTTCCGCTAATGCTGTTTTAGCGTTGGCATACAGAACGTTGGAATTGGCAGCCGCCGCCTCGCCGATAGTTGCCGAGTTTTTATCGATATGGGTAGTACCGGAAAATTTGCGAAAAATCCACTTATCCAATAGTACCCGTGCCGCCCAATAACCCAGGCGCTCAGACATTGTTTTGCGAATATTAACAGCGCTTCGTTGTTCATCCAAAACACCATCCGAACGAATGGCATTTCTTTGACGACCGATAAGAACACTGTCAGAATAAACAGTTGGACTTTCCTCGTTACCCTCAAGAGATGTACCAGCATTACCACTGATACCATCACTGGTCAAGTCCATCACCAAATTGGTATTAACTGCATCTCCTTTATCTTTAACAAAACGTTCATCAATCCCAATGATATGAAATTGCTGTCCGTTTTCCCCATTTGGTCCAAGATGCGAAGACCAAAAGGTTTTGATACGTGCTTCCTGATGTGCAATACCAGCCCATACCTGAGCCGACAATGTTTCAGAAGGTGTGGAAGCAGCAACAGTCCACTTAGCCATGTTCAATTCCTTTCATAATACTACACGGGCTTCGCAGACACCATAAGATTCTTGACATATTCCAATCCTTTTTCCTTTACTAACTTTTCGATTTCCTTTGGATCGGTCGGTATTCCTATTTTTGTGAATACCGAATCTGCACCGGGCTGCATAGGCTCGGTAGTATCTTTCGTTTTGAGTTCTTTTTTTAAGTCCAGTCCTTTCTTTTGCGCCTTAAACTTACGTTCACCGAAGGTTTCAAATGCCATAAGCCGCAAGTCGGTTTTCGCTTCTTGTGCTTTAGCATTCAATTCCCTCATCTCATCATCAGTCAAAGAAAATTCTTCTTTCACTGTGCCAAGACGTTCGGCTTCTGCAAGCAACTGCTGCAAAGAATCGACTGTCACATAGTTTTTTTGAAACTCCGCTATCGGTTTCAAACTCTCTTGAATGAAAGTTTGCAACTTATCGCGGTCATAAGGATCAAACTCGTTATCGCCACTGGTCTTGTTTTGGAAGTTTTCCATAAAGGTCTTAACGCTTGCAAGGTCTTGCCGCGTTGCCCCTACTTCCGTGGACCATTTGCCAACGAGCCTTTCAAAGGTATCAAGCTTTTTATTCTGGCTTTCAACCATACCTAAAAGCTTTTCCCATTTTTGGTCTTTGGAATCATCTTGGCTATCGTCATCAGACTCCAATTGGCCACCGTCACCATTAGCCGGATCCTCATCGTATAATGGCACGGGATACTTATTAAAAAACATGATAAATCTCCTTTTTGGTCGTTGGCTGCGTTTTTTCCCGCCATTGCAGGATTTCGCCAGCCGCTTGGCCCTTAGTGTGAGAGAAGGTTACAGCTTGTTTTCTGCGTTATAATCCAAATCTGACACCACTTTTGGCGGCGTAAACTTAACCGATTCACCGTCCAATAGATCGCGCTTTGGCGTACCAGCCATATCTTTCGTTTGCGCCAGCACAAAATCATTGCGCTCGCTATCATCAACATTCCCTTGATTCTGCAAAGGGCTGGTAGGACGAAAGCGCTTGCTTGGCGTAAATGCGCCAGTTGTGTCAATGTGCTCCGGGATATGAGTAGGTTTAGTGTTGTAAGGCATTATTGACCTCCATTTGAGTTAATGCTTTTTAAAGATGGGGGCGATCCCTTTGTATTGAATCCCCCTTGATTACCACGATTTAATACTTGTTGCTCGCCTTCTTGTGCTCCAAGAAAAGCCAAAAGTCGGTCTTTTAATTGCTGAGGCAATTCCATGCTTTCAATAATTGCGCTCGGATCAACTGGAAAAGCCAGCGAGCTTGCCATAGTTGACAATTGTTGTAGTTGCGCAAATCTCAACGATGGCGAATGAATAAATTCGTCAATGGTAAAATCATATTCCATGCCCCTCATTCGCTCTAAAAGCGATAGCATAAATGTCACCATACCCAATTCATCTCCTTCTTCTGTTGTCTGATCGACCTGTTGCATCACTTCGGCAAGTTTGCTTTGCTGTTGTCCCGGCAAATTGAGCATGGCCCCTACAACTCGCACCAGTTTGTAAGCCGTCAATTGCGGGCGCAGCTTATAAGCCCTAAGAAGCATTTCTACTTCCATACGGGCATTTTCCATCTTGAAGCGTTTGTAATTATCCAGGGTCGGAGCAATCAAAGCCGATCCAGTTCTTTGCAAAAGCTCGATAGCAATTCCAGCAGTATTAGCCCCTGGGCTACGACCCTGTAACGGATCGTTAGCCCCGGTTAACTCTTTAATCGTATTGTTAAGGCTTTCTTCAAGAGTAATGTAGGCAGGAATAGAAGATAATGTTTTATCTTCAAAGGCATGAAATTTATTTTTACGAATGGCATCAGGCTTGAAGATGATTATGCCACCATCTTCATAGTTCTGCTTAATTACATCAGGCTTCATTTCAGTCGCATCTTCTTCAATACCAAGCGGCATTTTACCCATTGTGCCGAGACGCTGCATCAACTTGGCATGGATAAAGTTGACTTCCTGAATCAAATCCTTAATGCGTTCATGCAACCCACCAGCTCGCCCATCCACGAAATAACAAAACATGTGAGTCCAGGGAATGAAATCTCCATATTCTTCTTCGTACTCCAATTCCACTCTACCGGAAATCGCGTGGAATGAATACACATCTTTGAATTGTTCTTCGATGAATTCCTTTGCTACATATTCAATCGTTTTATCGTTCAATTCATTGATGACTTCATTGTCAACAACCAACGGACTCATTTGCAGGTAGCCAATAGCTATCTCTGGCCGCTCCGCTATAAAAGCAATGGCCTTTTCAATGGCTTTGCTTTTTGAACCCTCTGAACCGATAAGAATATCTTTGAAACTGGCAGGATTAGGATTGATGATTTGATAAATCGGTTTGCGATGACGGCGCCAGTAGCGGATTACCCGTACCATCGTTTTTTCTTTATTGAAAAAGTAGTCGTTGTTTTTTAGATCCGGAAAGTCGTAAGCATCAAGCAAATGGGTAATTTCATTGCGAGGTTTGCGATCCTGTGGCGTAAAATCTAAAAGACCAAGTGTTTTGACTTTCTCTTTGTACTGCTTAATCACGTCCTCCACAAATACCCACTGTGCATGGAAGGTCCCTATTGAATCACTGGCCGTAATATCCCGAAATGGTTTTTGGACATAAACTTCCGAGGCCGGTCTGAGAACACGTATAGTTTCAAGCGAACCATCTTTAGGATTATTTCTTAAAAAGAATTCGTAATGGGCACGCTTTGAAACAATAGCATTGATAAAAGCCAAAGAATCAGCATGCCACTGCTGCTCTTTGCGATTCCGATATTTGAGATAAAGATTGCCAACATCAGCCGTGAGTTGATCGTCACGCTCAAATGGAAAAATATGCGTATCAGTACGATTCTGGCGTTCATTGCCAGAAATAGTATCAACAACCGAGGCGAACCTTGCAACGTCTGATACTGGCAAGCCCCTTGCTTCCCGCTTGGTTTTGATGTCAGTTTTCCAAGAATCTGAAAAATAAGCTCGATAGGATTCTTCTTCTTCTTCTGCTTGCTCAGAATATTCCCCAACCTCGCGTACAAATGCCTTCTGCACCTTTGCTACACGGTCAAAAGATTCTCGAACTACAGGATTTTCTAAATCAATGTCAAATTGAATTTCTGGCATAAAATAAAAAAGGGGCACTGTCTAACCAAGAATGGAAGACAGTGCCCCTTCCTTAAGGATTCGGGGATATTTCAGTTAATTTTTATTTTATCTCGCTCAACTTTTGCCAATCTAATTCTTGCTCTTCGTTTTTTTTGATGCCCCCCGTCATCTCTCCATCACGCCATTTAAATTTTACGTCTGTAATCCCGGTAAAATCATGTCCCAATCCTAAAAGGACGCGCAGTAATCGTGAAAGTTTTTCCTTGTTAGCGTCCATGTTTGCCGCAATATATACTTAAATAGTTGGTTTGTCAAGGATTATTTTGTCTCTCATCAATAAACTTCAATGCTTTCTTAACCGTTTTTATCTCTGAATCAACAAATTCATCATAACATACTCCTGTTGAAGGATCTATACTTCTAAGGAATACACACCACTTTTCTTCAAGCATTTTTGTTTCATATAATTCATATATATTTTTCTTGTCAAGCAACTTTGCAGACATTAGGTCTAATATTTTTAGTGCACCGACCTTTTTTAGTATAAAGCTTCTAATCTCAGCATTTTCTTTAAGATACATTATCACCAACTCTTTGCTATCCGCAGATTCGGTAATAATCTTGCTTGGCACAATGATTCCATCTATTTTATAAAAACCGAATCCATCTTCGTACTTTATGGCTGGTCCATCCCAGCATGATTCCAACTCAAGAATAGGCTTCTTTGACTTGACTGTTATATTTTTAGTGCCAACCTCAAAATTGTCAAAGGATACATCACGTAAAAAGTCTCTATATTCTTCAAAAAGATTATATACCGACAGGCCATTTTTGCCGACTATTTTAACGAAAGAATCTACTGTAAATATTTCCCTATTTAATGTCTCAGCAAATATGATCATCATTACTCTATTCTTATCACCATCCTCGAATTTAGTTTGTAGCATCTTATTAATAACATCTCTTATTTCATCAAATCCTTTCTTGATGTCATAGAATATCTCACATGCCTTTATTGGACTTGGTGCCACTAATTGTATTTGCGGCGTATACTTATGACAAAGCATTAGAACTTCTGATATAAATTCATCTTTTGCTTTAGTTTGGTTTTCCATGACGATGCCTCCATTCCTTTTCAAGTTTCATTTGTTGACGCTTTAATCTCCAATATTGATCTTCCTCCCGATACATTCCAATCCCAACCTGATTCTCCCAAGCATCCCGCATGGCTATCTTTACGCATTCATCTATCTGTTTGGCATTACAGAAGTCATCGATAAATTTGTTCACCAGTTTATCATTCTTGAGCTTAAACGTAGAAACATAGTCAATCGGCTTGTGCGGTATCTGCTGTTGCATGACGCGATCTACTTTCTTGAACTCAATAAAATCAAAGATAAAAGCATTAATTTCAGTGCGGGTTTTCAACTTAAAGATTTTGACGTAGTTATTCATACTTTAACTTAATAACCAATGATTAGGCTGTGTTTGTTGCTGTCTTGCTTTTTCTGGTGCATCGTAAACATCCGTTGGGATTTTTTTCTTTTCGCGTTTAGCCACCATACACAGATACCTAAGTGCATCGACACCATGCGTCCATCCTTCTTTGTCTAAATCTTCTTTGTCAATTATATTTTCATCTTCTGATTCTTGATCTTGATAGCATTGTTCTGGTATTGTTTCTATAAGTTTTCTACAATCTCCCATGACGTAAAGCCAAGGCTTATCTCCATCAGACCAAGACAGTCCATCCCGAATAAGATCCCATCCCGCTACTCGATCTTTTGAAGCTTTTACAAATCTTACTCGTTTACGACAGTCTTTATCAATATGTTTAACGAATCGATCTATAATTCTACCAACCACCTGTTCAGTATCCTTGTCTCTTGTTTCATTGAACATATCCCAGGGGCAAGCCCATCTTTTCATTTGCGGATACTTTTCGATTAATCTTTGTGCACGATAGGCTTTTTTTCTAATTGAACCACCAAGAAAGTAATCTTCTTCAAGAATGATTATTTCTGCATTATGAGTTATGGCTGCAACTAAAGAAAAGTACCAACCACTTGAGGCATAATCACAGGCTCCAAGAACATCCCAGTGCATAGGAACTTTTGGTACATCTTTCTTTCTAAGAACATGAATTTCATCTCGCCATTCTTGAAAAAATTGACCAAGAAAAACGTCCCAATTACCCCAGAGATATGCTTCTCGTTTCTCATATTTAAGAGCCAACAATTTATTGACATATTTGCGATCATTATCCATTACTTGTGGATTTTGAAAAACAAGTGCTGGATAGTATTGCCATATCTGATTGAATTCATCTTTGTATGGTTGTCCAGCTTTTAATGGTTGCCACCAAATATTAAAATCTGCATTGTAAATCTTGTTGCCATTTGGAATTGGCCGGCATTTTTTAATCCATCTATTTTTAACCCATCCATGCCCTACACCACCAGGATTTGCCGAAGCTAACACTTGTGTTGGAATATTAGGATTGGTTGTTCTAAGAGTAGTATTTATTTCTTGAAATTGAGACTCTGTAAATCGTTCTACTTGATCGTAAATGATACGATGAAATTCTTTTCCAATATAGTTATATTTATCTTTCTCATTTTCGCAGTGTCCAAATTGAATAAATGCACCCGAGTATGCTCGCCATAATCGGCGTTCACCTTCCCATTTTAAACCAAGTTGAGGATAAAGTTTGAAAGCTCGTTCCATTACTTCAGACAATTGAGGAAATGTTTTACGAAGAAATAAGCATTTATAATCCGGAAATTGATTCCATCTGGTCGCTTCAGCAAGAAGTGCATCAGTTTTCCCACCCCCACGGGCACCTCCATATAAAGCGTAGTCAGCTGTCGTTTGACAAAACTCTGTTTGAGGCCCAGGATTAGGTGCCCAAAGCACATTCTTTATTTCATTGCCTACTTTTATTTGCAAGGCAATTCTTCCCAATCATCTTTTGCTACTTTGATGTAGCGTTTTTCTTTTCCGTCAATCTTGGCAGTTACAATCTTTCCAACAGATATTTCTAAATCATGCACTGCAAATGATTCAAACCATTGAGAGAGATATTTTGGTGCCTTTTTAATCTGCATGATTTTTTATGGGAAATTCTTTAAATAAAATTTCCTCAACTTTCTCGAATGTCAGATTTCTTAATTTTGTTAGACTTCCATGCTTCCAAAAAAAAAGCTCTAATCTTATAGTGAATTCAGAGTGGCTTTTCAAAGCTTTTTTTCTGGCTCGTTCATACAATTTCATATTGTAAGTACTCCGCACTTCGTTTCTTTTCTTCATTACAGTTCATACAACCCCGGACATGATTATTGCACACATAGAGCGGACGGCAGGGCATCGGCAATATTCGCCTGGTTCCGAATCACGCGCTGCCAATTATAGGCTCAGCCTCTCTTAGTGAGCCTGCCACCGCTCATGCAGTGTTTCATCCATCAATTAAAAAACATAGGACTCGAATTGATTGCCAATGCATGTATCGCTGTATTCAAAGCTTTCCTCTCATGCCGGTTACAGTAGAGAATTGTCACCCACTTCCCGCTAATACAATACATCGCAACTCTAACACAGTACTTGCACTGAATCTTCTTCCCACAGGCCATACACTTGAACCCGGTTCCGGTTCCATCAGATACCACTTGCCGCCTCTCCTTGCATCTGCACAGAATGGCTTCTGACACTTCCTTATCAAGCCAGAATTTCCAGTTCATTTCATCATATCCTATTCCGAATATCTTCCCAATCTGGCGGATACTTCTTTTTGTCAAACGGCATCCTTCTTCCCAATTCTGTCTATGTACTTTGAAAATCCCTCAAATGTACTCTTGAAACTTAATCTTTGCATAGCCTTACGAATAGCTTCAGGCTTCCGCCCAACATGATAAGAAACAAATGCTCTCAATAATCTAATATCTCTCCAAGTCATCTTTGTCCCAAAATCTCCACAATTGTTAGGGACAAATATAACCAGAATCAATATCAATGTCAAGATTTTTTTCAAAACCTCCAAGTGAAATTATTAAATTGACTGTGTGGGGATATAACATCTCTCCGAGGGGTCCCCATACGGGGGGTCGAGTGGGCATATCCCCCCTGGGGGGGGTAGGTGCGGGTGGGGGTTTAGCTACGTACTCTCTGCACCTGGCGGATGGTATCGCAGTACAGAAGCTTGTCTCATTTCCTGCATCTTTCTGGTGCTAACTCTAATCTGTTCATTCATTTGCATAGCGTATTCCTTAGTTAGTTTACATAATAGTTCTTATACATACTGGCTGTTTACATTGCACTTATATGCTGCAATTATTTCCTGCTGGTGAGAATAACGCTTTAACGCTATCGGTTGTGGTGGGAAGATAATGCCTAATGCTGTATTTTGCCCGTAGTTGCATTCTCTGTCTTTGGCAATGGTTCGGGTAGGGTTCGAGACTGCTCGTTCAATGACGGGGCGTTTCCGCTCGAAACTGCGGTACTCTGGACTTCGTACTCTGCCTGTTCTGGCGGTGGAAGTTGAATTACACTGTCATGGCTGGGCAAAAGTATGACGTTTTGTGCGGAAATTTGAGGTTGTGCAGGCTCGTTTTTGCTCGCCTCGCCTGCCGCAATTGCAAAATCGGTGAGCAATCGGCTAAACATTGCCGCGTTTCTTTTTTTGTATGTCCTTCTTAACATAACATAGTGCATTTGTGCGAGTTGCCTCGATATTTTTTTTCTTTTTCCTGTTTTCAGGTCTGTAACTGTGGCGGATAGCAAGTCTTGATAGGCTTCTCGTAGCAATGTTCGCGGGTGATGTTTTCCTGTAAAGCCGGAGTTTCCCTGTTTAAACCCGTGCGGATTGCCTGGTTTATTCTGGCTTAATTGGGCAAGGCTTTTAGGATTCATTACGCGCCCATCTCGACCGTAGACAATTGCCACTTCTTTTTTTTCTGGCTGTGGCTGGGATTCTTTTTCGTTCATGTCTGCCATCTTGGTTCTATTCCGTTAGTCTAACCAAATATATGAACGTCTTATTCTATCTGAGTTCTGATCCGGGTCAGTCATGCGCAACATAAATCCCGGATGCTCCATTTCAGCTTTTGTTAGCCAATTTGGGCATAACAGATCACTCACACTCAAGCCAAGCGATTCTTTTTTTACACACGGTTCAGTTTTCATGTTTATTATTTATACCAGCACTCAAATACTTCCTGGAAATCCTCAAATGACTTGCATACATGAACCGTAACTTTTTCGCTCCACTTCTTTTGTCCTTGTCGCATCTTACCTGATCCGCGTTTCAATTCGATGCAGAGGAAATCTCGCTTGCCTTCACGTTCGCGCAAAATCACAAAATCGGGGATGCCTTTTAGAAATTTTGAGATTAACCCCTTGCGATTTGCACTGAGACTATTGTTTCCGTAGATTGCAGAAAAAACGGCATTAGGCAGGCGTATAACACGGATGTCATGAAAAAAGTACTCAAGGTAGGATTCACACTGGCGCTCAAGGTCTTGCCAGGTCGTAGATTTATCTCGAAATTCTGCGGCCTCGATAACTTCACATCGCCCGAGTTGTCTACTCTTGCTGAATGTCAAACCTGAAAATGAACTCGCAGATTCGGTTTCCATGCATAAATATAACACAAAAACTTCTATTTGTCAAGACTTTTTTCTATTTTACTTATGAGGCTAATCGGAACAAATAATTCCGATTACGCAGTGAACTAAAAGTTCCGATTGGAACTAAAAGGTCCGATTTTTTGAGCCTTTTTTAGTGTACTTTTTACACGTTTAGGCACAGAATTTACATTTGGCATACACTTTGCAATCAGTTTGCTTGCACACAAAAACACGGAGGTGCAAAAATGAAAATCATCAAACGTACATTCGCCGCAACTAACTATCCGAAAGGCAGCTATGAGCGTATGAAATTAAACGAACACGCAACTACTTCAGAGTACAACGACTATCTCGACGGCTATTGGGACGCGATTCAATTCAGTTACATGAAAGATCGTACAGCTCAAGAACTTGCCGCTTGGATACTTGGGTACAAAGACGGCAGAAGCAAAACAGAACAAAAGAAGTCCATCGACGAGTTTGAACGTTTGATGGAAAAGGGACACAACTAAGATGGAAGCAACACTAATACTTTCTCACATTGTCAGCCGCGAAGAAAAAGCAATTCCCGGCCAAGATAGACGCCGCCGCTTAACTTATGTAATTGCTTCCTATCACGACACAAAAGGGAATGAATATCGCAAAGCGTTTCAATCCTACGGCAATCCAATTGTGCCGCTTTCTGGCACACACGAAGAACTCAACTCAATGAAGAGGCAATTCTAATGAAAACCGACAAGCGGGCTTTGATGTTAGCCGCGAGGATTGGGCGATATGGCTCTTGGAAGAGTTTTTCCTCGAAGTTGGCTCAATCGACTGGAACAGCCTCGAACCGGAACAGCTTCGCTCAGAAGAAATCGAAGAATAACCGAACCTCCGTTCAAACTCCCGGCAAGCACTCGGACGTAAGACACGCTGGCCGGGAGCTACAACTAACAAGGAAATTCAGCTATGAAAAAAACCAGAACAGAATTAATCGCCGCCTACATCGCGGCACGGAAGCTCTTAGATTATGATATGATGGATAGCATCAGAGCAGAGTTGAATACTCTCACATTTAAAAAAGAAACTGCAATTCAGCAACTGGCCCTGGAAAATCGTCTCGTAGCAGCTGGGCCAATAACTTCAAGACGCAAGTCATAGGTTTTACCAAAGCACGGAGGTGCATTATGAAAAATGAATTTATTATTACAAATTCCGGAATTATCGAAAGATTCGGCACTCCTGCCGAATATCAAGATTATTTAAATAATCTCGACGAGGAAGTAAGGGGGGATTACCCCCCAGTAACGTTTTTAAGAAGTAAATTCCCAACTGAAAATGTATATTTTGAGTGGGTACGTAACGGAGCACTAAAGACCGGTTCGCCGGGCATAGGTTTACTAACTGCACGGAGGTGCAAAAATGAAAACAACCATGAAAGACAAGCAACTATTTGAACTAAACGAAAAGCTATACAGCACGGACAGCGAAACCCTTGCCGTCCTACGTTCCATCATTCCGTCTGCAAAGGCGATCGGCGATAGTTCCGCTGTACAAACTGTTATCGCCGTCGGGTTAAAAACCGGACGGATTGAAGCTATCAATTGGGTAGTTATCGACAAATAGTTTCGCCGATGCTGGTATTATGCCAATATAAATCAACTTTACACTTTAAACAGGAAGCATCATGCACCATCTCGCACCTACTGAAAAACGACTCGCGAAGTGCAATACGCGCTTGCACATCATCGAAACAATTCTCAGAACCAATCCACCAGCCCAACGCAAAATCGAAATGCGGCGTTTACGTATGTTAGAAATAGATCGCCGGCAAGAAATCAAGGCTGAAATGATCCACAATCGCCCGATAACGGTGGTGAAATGACAAAGAAAACATTTCTCGAAAGCTGCGGTTTCACTGACATTAAGCCTTATGATTACCGCAGCGAAGACCTGCCGGACCATGGCTTGTCAGCGACCGATCCGGCAACAGGCTCAACTTTGATGTTTGATGTAAAGTTGAAAATCTGTGACATGGCGCAAAAGATAGATGAATCGCGCCGCAAGCATGGAATATGGTAACGGGGAATCAAACCATTACGGAGGTAAAATTATGACAACCTATTTCATGGATATGACACCAAATCAACAAGCAAAATTCAGGCTTAAAATTGCTGTTGAGATTGGGAAATCATTAATTTCATCGGCGCCAGGTAATTTGAAAGAAATGCTGGTGAGAGAAGCATTTGATTTTGCCGATATTTTTATCGCCGAAAGTCAAAAGGAGGTGAACCAGTGAAAGAAAAAAGAGTAAATGTTATAATCCGAATGCCAGAAGCATTACAACAACGCCTTTATCGTGAGGCTGCTGTTGCCGGCGACAGTGCAAATTCACATATTGTCAAACTTCTTAGTTTGGCTCGACTGGGGCCCGTTAAAGTTGAATTGGTCGAGGTTCAATCGCATACAGCGCAGCTCGTAACACAACCGATAGCAGAAGTCAAGCCATGAAACCAAAATTCAGCTATGAAGTCTGCCTGATCTGTAATGGATGTTCTGAGATGATTGATAGCTTCTCTCATGTATCAGTGAGAGATGCCAAAACCGATACTATTACTCAAGCTAAACGAGAGGAATGGAATACAGAACTCGGCCTTTGCGCGGCTTGCGAAGTCAAAAGAAAGAAGAATGTCAAGCCATAAAAATTAATTTCGGAATTGAACAATGACACCACAACAACGCTTTGAAGTCGCCTTAGCTACCAAACCTGGCGATGTCTGGCGCCGCCGCTATGACACTCGCCGGGGAAGTGCGTTACTTCGCATCGAGGAAGGCAATGGTGGCAAATTCAGAGTGCCAATCCGGTATAGCAGTACCCGGACCGGCTGGATTACCTTCGTTGTCTTGGCGGAGAATTATGTCAAGGTAGATACCGCGATTGAATTCGAGGAGCGTATCAAACGCGCTCGAACCATCGCAGGTTTTTAAAAATTTCTTTTTCCCTCTCTATCCCTCTAATAAAAAAGCCTCTCAATTTACCGAGAGGCTTTTTCCTTGCCTCATCAACTGCTCAGAATATATACCAGACGCTCATAGTTGACCTACGTTTGACGATCTACCTTCAACCCAATACCGAGTATGATCTGGCCGTCCCAAGCCATCTAAGGGCATAAATACACGCGCAATAGTCCACAGACCATTTTTGTAATCGACTAAGCAATGTGGTATTCGATCTTGTTTCAAAGAAAGATGAAGATCATCAAGAAGTCTATCATTTGAAGGTATCGGCTTAGTAATCGGATACAATCGCCGCTTTTCCATTTCTTCTTTCGAGATCTTTTCAGGCATTGTAAATAATCCTTTGACTTATGATTGGGCAGTTTTCATTTAGGCAGATGTGGCAAGTGCCATCCTTGTCAGCTATTGAGTTCATCCAATTTATCACATATTTCTCGTAACGCCCAGCTTGTCCAGAAGCCGTCCATAGGTTCATCGTAGAAAACAAACCCATTACCTATGTCGAAGTCAAGATGCCCTAATAGACGATCATTGAACATGACCGTGTAGCTGTATTTGGTAATGCTAGTAAATGTTAGTTTGTAGCAGTCCGGCACATCAAAAAAGTCCTATCAAGTAAATCATGGTTCTCCAATTATCACCGTATCACGCCAAGCCTCAAATTCAATCATTTTTCTTTCTCTTTTTTCATAAACGTCATCCAGATCGTTTGTTTTCCAGTTATGTGGCCAAACAATGGCGCAGTATTTACTATTTTTATAATTTTGGTGGCCGGTATGTCTCTTTCATTCCATTTGAAAATGAGGATTCCGTAAAGTTCAAGACATCTCATCGATTCGTTAAAGCCTTGTGTTATATCTGTTTGCCACGTATTGTTTAAACGACCGTATTTTTTGGCCATCCAACTTGATCCGCCAAGATTATGAAGATGCGGCGGATCAAAAACAATTAATTTAAAAGAGTTGTCTCGAAATGGCATGTTGCGAAAATCAATTTGGATTTGCGGTGTGATATTCAAGACTCGCCCATCGCACAAAATGTGGCTTTCTCTGCGTTTGTCGGCAAATAAAACACCCTGCTGATTGCGGTCAAACCAAAACATCCGTGATCCGCAACAGGAATCGAGTATCTGTATCATTCTGCTTTCTCATGCATCTCAGTTATTATCCCATCAAAATTTAATTGCACAGGTTTCTTTTCGATGGCGGCTATCCTCCTAAATTACGTAAATCCCCGGCTTTCTTTTCATACAGTTTATTCCACGCCAAACAAACCAAGCGTACTCACAAGAGTCGGTTCCATTCCCGGTAAAGGATGGCCTCTTGCTCAACACGAAAACGTGTGACGGCGGATTCTCATTCCAAAATTGCTTCCTTGTCTGCGAACCGAGAAAATTAAGACGCAACAAGTAAATCACCGTATAGGCCTCACCAAGAGATTTCTGTAAAAATTCAAGCGCTAAAGAAAACGGCGGGTTAGTAACGATCAAATCAAACTTCTTAAAGCATGGAGTCTTTAGGTAGTCGCGCCCCTCTTTTATTTCATCCCATTCCCAATCGCCATCTACTTCAGTTTTTATAGTATTATAAATGTTCCCTTCCCCAAGACATGGTTCTAAAAAGCTTTGAACATTTTTAAAATTGATCTCTTGCTTGATCAATTCTACACACCAAATTGGTGTAGGATAATCATCTTGAGATATTCGATTCGCGGCTCTGTTAGTTGAACTCATTTGACCTCCATTTTGCGCTTAGGATGCGGGCAATTTTCATTCAGGCAGGTGTGGCAAGTGCCAATTTCATTCACCAACATAGAACCCATCAAATCTATTGAGCTGGCAGTAGGACTTGAACCCACAACCATCTGATTACAAATCAGACGCTCTACCAATTGAGCTATACCAGCAAACAGTATGGCGGCTTCGTGCCTTCAGCGTTGAAGTTATCTCGACTGTGCCGTATCCGTCGCGCCATGCTGTTTGTAGCGGGCTTTTGTTATTGCGGTACCCGTCATCTACAGTTCGTCCGCGCATGTTCTTTGGTTAGCTGAGTGACAAGCCGGCACCAAACCACTGCGACTTAGTCCGCGGCCGGGTTAGATATTCAAGGGCCGCCCCTATCGGAGCCGGCCAGTCAATTGCCATCAGTTTTTGTCTCATAAATCCTCGTTTGATAATTGCTTTACAGGATTACTTTTCAACTGCTCTATTCCAGTACGATGAGCATAATTGTTTACGAATGCCTCTATTTCTGCTTTCGCGTGAGATACGGTTTTTTCTACTGCGCGGCTGAATTGATCATTAGCGAAAACGGCATTGTTCTTGAAAACTTTGGCTATGTTCACTGTCAATCTGATCAGTTCTTTTGTCTGCATTTTTGTCGGTGCTTTGCCAGAATCAAGTATCATTTGCATCTGCGAGGCCGCCTCGCGCAACTCCTTTTCGATTCCAGAAAACCACTCTTTGAATTCATGCCGCGATGTTTCGGATTCCGATTCTTTGATCGGCGGCTCATCAACTTCTCCGTTTGTTGGTTCCCACTTTATGGTGCATGGAACACCATCCCCAACGTTCATGGTGGAAATCAAACTGACGAACTGCGCTTCGGACAGCCACACTTCTATTATCTTGTTTTTGGAATAAATCTGGTCTTGACATAAATGGCGATGCAATTTCGCAGTCTTGATTTCGAGTTGAATGAAATTCCCGTGTAACAAATCGGATGAGAATAATCGCGTGTGACCATCTATACGGCTGAATCCAACTATGCCGAAAGATGGATGTTCAAAGATTTCTACGTCTTTCATCGTTCCTCCACTGGTTTATTTTAGCTAATCAATTGTATATTCAAACGTTGCCCAAAAATCTTCTTCAGACTCCGCTTTTTCCCACATTCGTAAAGCGTATGGGAATTGCTTATCAAGAAATGTTTTTTGGCTTGACGGTATACCACATTCAGATTCAAGTTCCCGTAAATCCTGCAGCAACGTTTCTTTTAAATTCTTCTTCACTTTTTCTGTGATTTTCATTGCCTCATTCTCTCCCCTGTGGAGCCGGTAATGCCACTCGCAACTGTAGTCTTTTCTGCAAATCTGCTCATTGAAACACCACCTTTTGAAAAATTTTCAGCCGCCCGCCCATACCGGCGCAGGCGGCTTTTTGCTTCCGTGAGGCGAAAGCTATTCTGATTTTCCAATCACGGTAAACCAACGACACCGCCATTTTGAACCAGCCTTGTGAACATGCACTACCGGAGCAATAACCTTGATGAATTCATTATCTTTGCCGGAATAATCCTGAGCCATTTCCAACGTAGGCCATAGATAAAGACCGGGATGACACTCTGTTTTTTCGCAGACCGAAAAGAAGTCTGCCGAGTATGTCCAGCCATCGCGGTACCGGTCTATATGCCCGGCTTTCCGAGTGCGATAGCCAAATACGTTACCATTTTCGTCCATTTCAAAACCGTCAATTTTTTCATTTGCCGGCTTTTCAGGATCGAGAATCGTTTTTCTCAAGTTGGCGGAAGTCAAGTTGGCGGAACGCAAGTTGGCGGAACGCAAGTTGGCGGAACGCAAGTCGGCGAAACGCAAGTCGGCGGAACTCAAGTCGGCTAAACGCAAGTCGGCGGAAGTCAAGTCGGCGGAACGCAAGTCGGCGGAACGCAAGTTGGCGAAACGCAAGTTGGCGGAACGCAAGTCGGCGAAACGCAAGTCGGCGGAACGCAAGTCGGCGGAACTCAAGTTGGCGGAAGTCAAGTCGGCGGAACGCAAGTCGGCGGAACGCAAGTCGGCGAAATTTTTAATTCTCCATCTTACCGCCAAACCCAACTTTACAGAACGCGATTCATCCTTATCGCATTCTATTTCAGCAATGAATTTAATATCACTACTGAACCTGTCTTTTACTTCAAATTTCATATTTCACCTCACGGATTAAAGTTATTGAAATACCACCTTGCATTTAGGGCACTCGTATTGATTACTCGGAACTATTTGACAGCAGCTTTCAAAAATTTCATGTACTCTTGATTAGAAGATAAAAGTTTATTCAAACGATCCATCCGGGCCATTACTACAGCGCGTTCCTGCTGATTTATGAAACTAAGTTCTCGTTGTACATCGACAAGACGAGCCAGCAATTCAGTTTCATCGTCCCGGCAAATCTGCAATTGCGTTTTTAGTACATCGGCCATTGTTAGATTAAAACGGCTCGCCAGCAGCCGCAAGTTTTCCATCCTTCGCTGGTTCTTTGTGGAAATCATCGCTTTCAACTAACACTCCATTTTCTTTTCTAAGTTTTATCTTTTCATCAAAAGCTCCAGACCTACGCGCATAGCAAAGTTTTAGCCATGATGATTCTTTTTTTTTGTCTGTTTTGTCTCGCCATATCACAAAACCGGTATCGCTTTCCTGCTCGATGAAACTTGAATCACGGGCATCTCCTGTATCCGGTTCATCGCCTCGGATATGCTTTGTGAAATGACACATTAGCACGATGATGATATTATAGTTCACGCATATCCTCTTTAGTTTGCGTATCAGTGTCCCGATTTCAAGAGAAGGATTACGTATGCGTTCAAGGTCAAGCAGATAGTGTAAATGATCAATGAACACAACTGCGGACCCAAACTTGACTAAGGCTTCAACGATTCTTTCTTCAATCCACCCAAGGTTATTGTCCATTTCCCGGAATGGCAAAGCGAAAAATGGCAAACCTTTGACATCGAATCTTTTGAAAAAGTTCTTTGGAGTTACTTCGTAACTAAACCACAATGGATATACTTCCTGCTCATTTAGGTGATACGTTATGGACTGCGCCCAAAGGGACTTACCATTCTTACGGGGCCCGGATATTACAACTAACTCGCCAGCCTCAAATCCTTCACACAGCCGATCAACTCGCGGGAATCCGAACCTAATAATCTTTAGTTCAGGCTGCATTTCCAGCCAGTCGCGCATCTCGAAACTACTGATTACACGGTCGTCTCCAGCGTAATCTTTGAGAGTAGTGAAAATTTTAGGATCAATCATACGTAAACCGATTCCTTTTTTCCGGAATTGTTCATAGCGCTAAACAATTTATCAAAATATAGAATCCCATCTTTACGTTGCCTAATTTTCAAAGGTGATTGAATCTGTTGCTTCCAGCTAAATCCGGTTCGCTCATCAATTGGAGAATCCGGTAACCAATCAAGAATCGCTCGCAAATCTTCAAGTGCTTTTTTGTCAATCCTCACCAGTTTATCAAAATCCGCGGCAGTCTTTATTCGAATGCGCCCATTAAGCGAAAGATGCGGATGCGTTTTCTTTATTTGTTCAATTGCATAGTCAGCGGCCCTGAAATAAATATCATCAATTTGTTTTGCGTCCAAACGTCCGCTTTCTGGACTTTGGATATAATCTTCTTGATCTTCTTTTCTTCTTATATTCTTCTTAGTGGTTGGTTGCGTGCGTGTTTGTTGGTTGGTTGCGTGCGTGTTTGTTGGTTGGTTTGATGGCAGGTTTGGATCAAAAATTCTTGTATTTATTATCTTTGCGATGGTTCCTTTGTTGGTTGGTTTGATGGTTATTATCTGCCATGTTTGAAGGTTGGTCAGGCAACGTCGATATTGTTGCCTCGACATGCCAACTGATTGGTAGTCTCCTACTAACGCCTGACCTATTTCAAGCCCGTGAATATTGGCATCATCTTCTGCTCTGCGCGCTCTTTTCGCAATCTGAGCTAACAATGTAAATTCCAAAGGATGCTTTAGCATTTCATCGACCTCTGCGCTGCGTTCCATTTTAACAAATGCCATTCACTGCTGCCTTTTCAAAACAAAAATTGCTTCAATTCAGAAATCCTGCCCGAACCATCCAAGATGATAATTTAAGACTTTCCATTCAGCTTGCGTAATTTATTCCAATCAATAGAATAAAAAGATCGATGAATTGTTTTAAATTCAGAATTGCAATCAGGATTGGGAATTTCTTTTACCTCGCGACTAAGATAGGGATATTTTATTGGTAGGAGTTTCTTGGCTTTACGGAGTTTTTTAATGTTACCGCCGATTGCAAAATGAAGTCCAGCAGAACTAAATGGAAGATTATTCAGGCCTGTTTTATGAAATTGGAAAATCAGATAGTCGTGAAGCCTATCTACAACAAGAGCTTTATCTTTTGCTTTAGACATAAAATAAAAACCCTCAGTGGTAGGGATTTGCTTATGAATATCTGCAAATAAGGATTTCACAAACCCCTACCATTAAGGGCTTTAAACACCTTATTTGCATTCTATTTTACTACTACTCACCGGCTTTCGGATACCGTACTGAAATATACTCACATAACCGCTAAATGTCAAGGATTTTTTGTTCCTCACAAAGACAAACACCAAGTTCATAACCAAAATCAAACAGTTTGAATCATATTAAATATGCTTTTGGTCTAACTTCGCATTCACGCGACAAAAGGGCTGCGTGCTCTTGGGTTAGTTCAATGCCTTTATCAGGTTTCAGTTTGCTTTCTTCATTCACTGTTCTTTTTCCTTTTGCGCGTGATGCTCGCGTTATGCCCCGTAAGGAACGCCAAGTTTCGCCGCCGCCGCGTCCAAAAGTTTTAATTGTCGTTTCTGCCCGCGTTGCAGTGCGTTGACAGCGGATGCCGCCTCCCGTGTATTCATCCCCTCAAGGATTGTTAATGCAACACCAGCAAGTTCTAAGTTGCGCGCGGCACAGGTATAGTCTCTTAGGTATTTGCGTTTCGTTTTTGTGTCCATGTCTTTCTCCGTTGTTAAGGCTGGGCCTAACTTTCCGTTCGAGCGGGACGCTGGTAAAGCGTCCCGCCCCTCAACTTGTCGTTCGGTATGCTGGCGAGCTTGGTCTTTATGCGTTCGCTCCGTTTCCAGTATTGGTCTTGAGGCGCGGTATGTTCGCCGTTGCGCTCATTACATGCTATTAGGCTAAGGATGTGATTGGCTTCGGATGCCGTGAAAGCACACCTAACCATGCGCTGCATCTTTCTCATAATAAAAGTTCCTCGTTTTAGTTGCCTAACATAAATTTAAGCGCCCCAGTTGTTCAAAATAACTCCGCGACCAGACACCACTCTTTATCGCAGGTTTATTTACTGGGGCGCATTTTATTAATGTGATCCCTTTGAGTGCGTTCCGTCAGAATACAAACTACAATTCTTGCATTTTCTGAAAGCTCCATCGGAAGTGAAATTAGTTATTTTTGCCTTTCCATCCGTTTCAATATTCCATAGTTTAGTTTCAAGGATACGGTTTCCGATCTGTTTCTCCATCCAAGTCTTTCCTTCCGGGGCCGTCAATTGTGGTCTCGGCAAAAGCGTGAAACCAATCTGTTTTGCTTTCCCAGTTTCAAGAAGTGCGGAAACGATTAGCTTCAACATTTCAATATTTGGGAGTTGTGGTGCATCTTCAGGAATAGCCCACACTACTGGCCAAATCCAGTCATTGACGATCACAAACGAATTTGGTAGTAAGACACTTCGTTTTGGCTCTTGCATCGGCTTGACGAATTCCACTTCCTTCAATCCTTTCCCGACTCTATGCCGAACGTAAATTTCGCCATCTTGAAGATCATTGTGTTTATGAAGAACATTGTAAAAAGCATTTATTCCTGCTGCTTGCAGTCTCGGTTCGATCCGTTTCAATGGTTCAAGCCATTCTCCTTGCAAATTAATGTTCTCGACTTTTTCAATCATTGGAAAACTGTTTTGTATCATGTTGAAGTCCTCTCAAATTTTATTTATACATCAAATCAGTCAAAACTCTAATCCCATGCGCTGCATCTTCTGGTGATAGCCAGTAATATAAGCCTGGCTCAGTCTCAGTTCCATGCCATCGCATTGCGAGAAACCAATCCCGTGCTGCAATATTGTTGCAAAGAATCGCTCCGCCTTTTGGCATGTTAATAGGTTTTCTTGCTCCTGTAAAAGAGAGGCAAACAATAGAGTTTTCATTTACAAAAGATTCAAATCTTGGCAGAATTCCACAAGCATCAAAAACGGAAGGATTCCGTGTCAATTCAAACGGCAATTCCCGTGATTCTGTCCATTCCATTTCCAAGTCAAGCCGGCGAACAACATTGATAACGGAACGATATTCGTTCCGCGGAATAAAAACTATAGGCGGTTTAACCAATCTCAAAGCAAGTTCAATGGCATGAGTGCCGCAGTCAACAGAAACAGCATACTTTGATCCGCAGTATTCAGCCAGCATCTTCTCAAAGGTTACTATTATTTCAAGATCTGGCCGTTCCATGATACACTCGTTCACTTTGTTTTTAGTTTACCTCTTAAAAACTTGCAAGCAATGCCAGGCACGTTCGGCAAATTCTCTATCCTGGCATTCTGGAAATGGAATTTCTACTTTCATAAGTTTCTCATTATTTTTAATCAACTGATCCCTGGTGTTTTATATTCATCCATAAGCTGATTAAATAATGCCAGCGTTATTTCAGCGCTTGTTCCACTATGTCCTTGCTTTGAAAAAATTTCAGATAGTTCTTCAATCCACACTCCGATTAAACCATCATAATCACACACGGTCGCTATTCTTGGCAAATAATATTCTTGCTTTTACGGCAGCATCGACTCGATCTTGCAATGCCTCTATCATTTCTTGGCATTGCTCTCTTGTATTGATTTGCGAACTATAAAGAGTAACATGACGTAGTGAACCAATTGCGCTTTGTAATGCAGAAAGGACATCATTGCTTTTTTCAACATAATCCAACGGACTTTCAATCTTGCGCCCTGACGATTTTTCAATCAGTCCATCTTTAGTTTGTTCAATGTTTGACATAATCTACACCTAACGACCGCTTGCACAGCGCCGGCGGGGCACCGGCTTTTCGGGTCTGTTTTGTTCGTAATCATAGTTTATTTTTACTTTGACGTTCCTTGCTTCTTCTCCCGCCACGCGTGAAGCGAGCGTTATCCTTCAAGCAACACCTTCACCGCTTCGTCTAAAACTATATTGTGCCTGGCCTTATAGTGCCTTGTCAGCACAACCCAATTCGAAGAACTTTCGTCAAAATAAATCGAGTTGCTCCCTGAACTTACATTAACCTTTTCCGTCTTTACGGCATCTGTTAATTTCATGCAAAAACCTCCATAGGTTTGTTTCTCAATTTCTGTATTTTCACTTCCCGCAAAATGGACATTTTCCCACTTGTCCCCCTGACAATTTTTAGTGAGACTGGCAGGATTTGAACCTACGCACGGAACCGACATCTCGGAACTCGTTGGCCTTTCCTGTAAACGCACACCGCGCCGGCATTGGGGCTATTCTACGTCAATCATGGCAATGATCTCGGCTTCGTCAATGTACTCCTTCAGTTCATTTGACAAAGATGGTTTCACTTTTTCGATTGCTTCCGAGAGAGTATTGGCAAGTACATTATACCTTGCGTATCTTGACCTTCCAAATCTCTTCTCGTCATCAACCGTCGATGATATCAATTTGTATAGATTCATGTTAGCTCCTTTTTGGTTTGTTTTGGGGTGCATAATGGAAGTCGAATCCTTCCGTGCCGAGATTGATTTCCAGAACTGCATCCGGCGCCGTCGTTCTAATTTGAGTTGTCAAAGTAGTATCTTTTGAACTACTGACATCGAAAATCAAAATTCTGACAACGTTTGAAGGTATCGCCACCAAAGCCACTCCAGGAGTTATTATTCCAAACGGCTCCTTATCACTTCGGCGTGTCACCGTCAGCTTGCCGTCATCGTGATCTCCGTCAGCGTCATAGTCAAAACTTATCTTATAAGTTGGACCGCCTCCATAAATGTCAAAAACGAAACTGACGACCGTGTTGTTGTTAAAGCGGATTGTCCCTTTGTTTTCGACCCTGAATGGCCGCGATGTGGCGACTTCAGTCGGATAGTTGTCGCAAGCCGTCCAGATGAGCAGAGCTATAATTATTCCGAACAAAACAATTTGGCCCATCTGCTTTTCATTAGACAGGATTTGACAAATAATTCTTGTGATCTTCATTTTTTGATTCCTTGCAGATTAATACCGTGTGAGGCATTGATCTATTTTTGTCATAGCCAACGACAAGTTTTTTCAATTCATCTGCTGTCAACTCTACCGATGGCTGACCTGGAATGTCAAAGATAACCGATGTTATATTACGAACATAAGTTTGGTCATCATCATCAAGCACTTCTTTGAAAAGTTCAATTACATCTCCAATCGTAATTTGTGCCCATAGTTCGTTTACTTTCATATTGCCCGCTTCAATTACATTGCGCAATTTTTGTATAGCAATTTTAGTTTTTTCACACTTCAGACAATCGCGCCTTACCGAAGCTTTATGTGATGAGTTAGGTGCAGCAGTAGTTCCGAAGTAAACGTTCATCTCTCAAAATCCTCCACCCCAAATAAAACCTTAGCCATCATGCGATCAGTTGTTTTCTCGTCCTTCATTCCGCATTCATAGCAAATACATTCACCGTTATGGCCATAGGATCTAAGCTCGGATATGTTGCCACATAAATCACATTGTTGCTCTGCCTCTGCATAAATAACTGCAATGCCATTAATATTTTTACTCATTTATTTCTCCCATTTTTAATTTGATATCCGATACCCGATTCCGACACCAAAGTTAAGATTGGTGTCTTGAACGTTAAATTCGTTCACGGCCATCCAATCTCCCCCGAAACTGGCGAGTACGTCAAGGTCTTTCATAGCTTTGGTCCGGTATGCAATCTTCCCACTGAACGCTCCGCGAACACGAGCGTGGTCGAGTCCATCATGGCGGAAATAGTTCCACGCCAAACCAGGTGATATGAACAGCATGACCTTACCAGCCTTGATAGCGCCCGACACAAAGAAAGTTGTCCGCCATTCTTCCATCGCAGCATCCGGATCCCATTTGTCCCAACGGTGGGCTGCACCGACTCCGAAATAAATATTATTAGCGACATTGGCGAATAAACCGACTTCATAGCCGATCACTTCTTCTTTGAGGTCATAGCCTTCGTCGTTTTTCAACAAAGGATCAATCAAAGAAATCGAGACTATAACAAAATGATCCGGAATCCGAAACGGTAGCCATGAGAGATAAGCTGTATCGATTTTCGTGTAAACACCATTAGTCTCGTAATCATCAGTCGGACCCTCAACCAATTTTGGAATACGCTCCCATTGAACCAGGACACCCCGTTTAGAGTGATAAGTAACCCCGATACGGTTGCTTTTATACAGTGCCGCTACAGTGCGCGCTCGGCTCAAACGCTTAGCATCATTCCATGCCTCGCCAATTTCAAAATTCACTTTCTTACCGTTCATATACCAGTCCATTGAATCGCTGGCTCCAAGATACCAGATGGTGATAGACGAATCTGCTGCCAGCGTATCAAGAAACACGAGCGTATTCTGATTGACATCCACAAGGCTGGAAGAGCCGGGTTTGAATGTTTCAATCCAGAATTCACCGCGTTCTTGAGTAAATCCCGTTGAAACCAGCAATAAAAGCATTCCGTACTTAGCAAGCTGTTTCCATGTGTTCCAATCATGCCGCACAAAATACCAGCTTGATTTAAAGAAACAGACGAATCTTCTCCAAAATTGATGTTTACCTTCGCAAATGACAAATTTGCCATTATCTTTTTCTAATCCTAAATCCTTGTTGTTCATTTGAGACCTCCATTGGAGTTAAGTTCATAGATGTTAGGTCTCCATCCAATATTTACCCTCGTAGATTTCTTTTTTTATTCGTTTATGATTCCCCTTATCCTCGCTTTCTGCCGTTCAGCAGTTTTAACAAATGCGTCCTTGAATTCAGGTTGTTCCATCTTACTCATGTTCATTTTTGCGCCCCACAGGGCAGTGATGGCCTTGTGAAGTCGTTCAAGCTTCGGTGCCAACTTAGGCACCTTGAATTTTGTTTCCATGAGAACCTCCATTTGGTTATTAAGTTCATGTTGTTTTGGTTCTCCACTCATGTTTTCTCCGATATATCATACACCCCACAACTCACCCTGCGGAGTACTGATTTTCTTTTCCTTTGAGGGTTAATACCTTATTAGCCAGCAAGAAGCCGCATCAGTTCGAGCAGTGGGGTTTCTTTGCGGTCAATTTCGTCATTTTGGTTCTCGCTGTAGCCATCGCACGATTCGACGGTCGCAGTGTCAAAGTTGAGCGGCCATATTCCGCAGCCCTTCCACATTTTTCGCGTTGGCTTCGCGTTTAAGTTTGCGCAACCGATATGACAGTTACCTGGGATGTTTATGATGTGAACGCATTTGCCACAATACTTGCTGGCTAACAATTTACTCAACTTGACAGCTTTGTCGGCAGCATTATTATTGTTTTGTTGTTTTCTACTACTCATCTATAAATTCCTTTCAAAAAAACTTACTCCGAGAGTATACTAAACTCCCACCTAAAAGTCAAGAATTATTTTATAAAATTTTGCTTGACTTTCTAAAAATTATTTTGTATAGTTGAAATATGAAAACTGAAAATGTTATCTCTGTAAGGGAATCCATGCGCCTCCTTGGGAAGCAAATGAAACTTGCCAGAATAGGTCTGGACTTATCTCAAAAAGATTTGTCTGAAAAGACAGGAATCTCGCGTAGTACTTTAAGTTGCTATGAGTCAGGAAGATGGCTTCCACCGAGGAAGCATCTTGACAAGATAGTTGTAATTCTTGGGAAAAAAGCGTTTGGTCTTTGATAAAAGGAAAAATGTGATAATCGAATTGAAAAAGATCGCGTTTGCAGCTTCAAAAAAAGTTGGCAAAGAAATAACCGCTGAAGATGTTAAAGCGGTTTTAGATTCTTATTATGAGTCTCAACCAATTAAAAAAATTCCGCTTGAATTAGCAGAAAAAATTTTAAATGGTGAGTTATGATAATCGAACTCAGAAAAAATAGCGCTTATCGCATTTTACCTTTTGAGTCTAATAATCGAACTGTTGTTATTGCTCGGCGCAAGAAAATCGAGACCATTGAGCGATTTTATGCGCGGGTTAGGGCGAAGTTTCCTAACGCTGAATTTGTGCAGGTAGAATGAACCTGATTGAAGGATTGCAAAAAGAAGCCGAACGCCGCCGTAAGATTTTAAAATCTTATGAGGATATTGGGGTTGCTGGTATTTTCGGGGCAACTTTACTAAAGTACGATATTAACCGCGCCGAAAAAGCAATCGCTAATGGTGACGTAGTTGAAATGCTATCGGTTTACAAAAAACTTAGCGAAGCCGAATTGAAATGATTTTTGTGGAGGCAAAATAAATGGATTGGATAAACGTTAAAACAGAGTTGCCGGATGTTTCAAAGGAAGGACTTGTCGAGGTTTTGATCTGGCCTCACATTTCGGGATATACCACTGCATATTTCGGTGAAGATGGTTTGTTTAAAATTAATGGTCATACTTTACGACCAACTCATTGGATGTTTTTACCTGAATTTGTGGAGGTAGAGAAGTGACTAAAGAACAAGCTTGGCACAAATATAATCCATATAAATCAAATGTGGATTGTATGAGTGAGCGCGTATCTTTTTACGCTGGTTTTGATGCTGGCCATGATTCCCGCGAATATAATATAAATGAAATTCGGGAAATCCTGAAATCATTAAACGGGAAAATCACAGCCCTGCAAGCAGCAGCAGAAGAAGCTGTGTTGTTTATGAAAGAGAATCTTCAAGATGATGCGCAGCAATGTATCATGCTTGACGAAGCTCTGAAAGCTTTAGAAGAGGTCGATCAATGACTAAAGAACAAGCTTGGGAAAATTATACACCGGAAATGTGCTATGCGGCGGAGTTGGAAAAGATTGCATTTAAGGAAATCGTGGAGTTAATTAAGGCAGCAAATCAAATTCTTAACGAGTGGGAAATAAGTTTTACAATTTCAAAAGAATCTGCTCATAAACTTTATGCAGCCCTCAAAGCCTTAGAAGAAATAGAGTCCAATGAAATTTAATTTTATTCCGCAGACTAAGAGTCCGAAAGTTGTATGTCAGGGTGAACTTGCTATTCACGATAAAGAGGCCTAAGCAATCGAGCCGCGCCTTAAAAAACAGGAGAAATTACTGTGCCTGACATAGGGTATACCCGTAGAGAAATTCAAACCGCTGATTTTGATAGCACACGCAATGAAGCTACCGAAGAAACCAAACAGATTCTTTTCGATACCTTGCGGGAGTTGGAGAATTTCACAATTGGAAAATTGACCGAATACTACGGTGAAGAACGCGCGATGGAAGTAGTTGAAAAAATGTTTTCAGAATTTATTAACCATGAGTTCTGAGGAGAACAAGGGAGAAAAAATGAACATGAAATTTCGCAAAAAGCCAGTAGTGATCGAGGCATTCCAAATGACCGAAGAGCGCCGCGCCAACAACGTAGATTGGCCGAACTGGATGCATCAGGCGTGGCAACTGGATCGTGAAACACCTGGCTCGTTGTACCCGACAGAAGAAGGAACAGGAGACGGTACGCTGTCGATTGGTACGCTCGAAGGTCAGCACTTAGTTTCGTGGGGTGACTGGATCATTCGTGGTGTGAAGGGCGAACTCTACCCTGTAAAATGCGATATATTCTATCTAACTTATGAACCAACAGGAGAAAAAGATGAAGCAGACGCCAGTTAGGCGGCACCCCGATGATAGAGTTGCACCTGCGTTGGTTGAAAACGTAGAAGAAAATAGCGGATGGTTATATATAACAATCAAAACAAACAAGATGCCTGCTGAAAGATTCAAGGCGGATAATCCAAGCATGGTGCGGTTAACATGGTAATGTCCGCTTAACTACTGCCGCCGCTGTCACACCGCGTCGGCTTGAATCGCTGGTTAGCACGGAGAAGAAAGATGAAATACACAGACAAAACCAAAGTAACTAAAACAGAGTACTTACAACTGATTAGGCTGCTTACGTTAGCGCAGGCCAACAACGAGAAACAGAAAGACATTCATAAAGCGGTAATGGTCATTACTGGAGAGAAGGACGACATGGGCCACAGTAGCGACGCGGTTTATACCGACATCGGAGCCGATGAGTTGCTTGAAAGCTCGGAATCAAGGTGAGCACAAAGTGAGTGCTAACGACCCGGATCAGCTACGGCTCTCCATGGTAAACAAAAAAGAAATGCATTTGAAACGCTTTAAAAAGGAAATTCAAATGAAAACAATCCAGTCACTGAATACGAACAATTCAGAAGCTTACGTACAGAAATTAGAAAACCTTCTTGATATTCTTTTCGATGCTCATTATGGCACGGCTTATCACCACTGCGGCGACGGTGACGGTCTCACAAATCACGCTGCGGCCCAAATAATAGCAACTGTCAAGGCAATTCGTTCAAAAGCCGCTCTCCAGGAGAAAACACAGTGACCAAAATGAATGACCAATTACCAACGACTCCCGACGAAGTCAGAGAGGGAGAGCCGTTAGCTGCATCAGGCTTGTTAGATGCGCTCGTCCGATTTCTCGAAAATCATGGCGAAGATTTCCTGTCTTGGCGGGATGGCTGCATCGTCGTGGAAACCTACTACGACAAGAAATTCCGCGCGCTCGGGGGAGATACCAACCGCCTGATTTCGTTCTTTGAGGACTACCGCAACATGCATGATGCTGCGCGTCACTACATCTCTGAAAGCAGCGTAGAACCAAACACAAAAGCTACCAAGAAAGCTGGTGACTTGTTAGCCGACCTGCGACTCCAGTACGAGAGGCTCTATACGAGAGAGTGGAATCTGCGACGGGAAATAAATGCAAAACGCAGGGAACTGACAGCCGTGGCGAAACAAAAAAGAACAGCATACAAAGAATGGAAAGAAAGCCAAAGGTCGGCTAACGCAATGCTCACTGGTGCAAAAGATTTAATGCGTCAGGAGCAACGATAATTAACTGAACTATGGATTATGCATTGGACAATCTTTAAAAATCACAGCTTTTGCATCCAGTGCAGCAAAAGTTAGGTTTCTTTGTTATGGCTTGCTTCATAGACGATCCAAATATAAAATTACCAGAAGATGCCCGGTATTTAGAGTTGTTGCACAAACATTTACCAGGAATCAAAGAGGATGAAATTTGCATAAAGTGTCTGGCCGAGCACGAAGAAATGGTTAAATATACTGACTGTCCTCTTGTGAAAGAGCGACATGAACAAGGTTTATTGCAATAGTTGTCCATCTTTTTTGATAGTTATGAAAGCTGGCATGTCTGAACCATTTTCGATGTCCCAACCAAATTGAACGTTTGGCGGTTTGGTTAGAAAATCTTTGTAAATTACTTGATATTTTAATTGCACAAGAAATATAAAACCCTTTAGGAGAATTCGTTATGGAAAACACTCAAGAATTATTTACTAAAACAGATCCGAATAGATCGATTGTAGTTCAAAGCCCTTCGATTGAAACGATTCTTATGGCTGCTGTTGAAAAGGGTTCTAACGTAGAAACGCTTGAGCGTTTAGTTGCCTTGAAAGAACGTTATGATAAACAGATTGCTGAACGTTCTTTTAACGAAGCAATGTCAAAATTTCAATCTTCTTGCCCGGTGATTGGAAAAAAGACAGAAGCTAAAGATGCAACAAGTGGCAAAGTTTATTTCAAGTATGCTGCACTCGAAGATGTAATTCCACTGATTCAAAAACCATTAGCCGAATCCGAATTATCATATTCTTTTGATGGGGAATTCACAGAAGATAATAAGGTCAAGATTATTTGTACTGTGAAACATATTCTTGGACATTCTCGCACGGCTACTTTTATGGCCCCGGTTGATCCTGGTACTCAAAGAATGAACAGTATTCAAAAAGTCAATTCATCAGTTAGTTACGGGCGCCGAATCAGTTTGTTTATGGCGCTTGGTTTGGTGGCGGCTGGTGAAGATGATGACGGAAATCGCGGTGGAAACGAAAAAGGTGATGAAACAACTATTTCAGATGATCAGAAAATGGAACTCGAAAAGTTAATCGGATCAAATGATGAAGTACTTTATACAAAGACTTGCCAGTTTTATTCTATTGAAACTCTTGCCGATTTGAAGGAGAGCGATTTTCAGCAATGCAAGAATCGAATTATCAGATATCAACAAAAGAAAGTGATCGTAAAGTGAAGATCATTGAGTGCGTTCAAGGTACTGCCGAATGGCATGAAGCTCGGCGTGGGAAAGTTACTGCGTCTTGTTTTGCTGATGCCTTGGCTAAAGGTGAAGGTAAAACGAGGATGGCCTATATGTGCAAGTTACTCGCCGAACGATTGACTGGTGAAATTGACGAAAACGGTTATACCTCAAAATATATTCAATGGGGGAATGAATGGGAATGGCGAGCACGTTTGGCCTATGAATTAGAAACAGGCCAGGAAGTAAGTCAAGTTGGGTTTGTGGCCCTGGATGAAAACATTGGCGCATCGCCTGATAGTCTTGTAGGTGAAGATGGTTTGGTGCAAATTAAATGCCCAGCGAGCCATACTCATGTGAAGTATATTATTGACGGCGTGGTTCCAACGGAGCACATGAAACAGATTCAAGGCGAGCTGTGGGTGACTGGCAGACAGTGGAGTGATTTTGTAAGTTACGATCCTCGCAATCGTTATCGGGATATATTCATTTATAGGGTAGAACGAGACGAAAAATTTATTGCAAATTTGAAAGATGGCATAGATAAATTTGTAGATGAATTATTGAGTTTTGAATCAGCATTCAAGGGAATAGTCAAGAAATAATAAAAAATGGGAACATGGAAGGACGAAAATCTTGATTACTATAATCAGTTGCTTTCTGAAGAACATGAGGAAAGTAATGACCGTTGCGATTTGGTTGATGGGGAGCTGATTGAGCGCTCTATGACTTATGCCGATATGTTTCGATTGGCAAACCAAAGACTTGACCGACATGAAAAGATATTGAAAGTTGTAAATCAATAACCAAAAAGCAAGGATTATTTCTGTGAATTATCTGCAAATCAGGTTATCTTCTGTTGTATATTAGAAAGACATACGCTATAAACGCTACAAACTACATGAGACCTAAAAAGAACCGTCTGGACGGTACGTATTACCTACCAGCTATTTTAGCCTACAAAAAGGATCACGAAATGACTTATGGCGAAATAGCAGAATGGATGGGGATCACAGCATCAAATCTACGAGTAATGGTATCGCGCGATCTCAATCCGACACAAACAGAATGGGAGCGTTTCTTACTTGGCAAATCATGTGATGTTACTGGTATGCTAATCCCAATCAACAAAATTGCATTCTGTGTATGTGGATGCAAGAAGCGTTTGATAAAATGGTCTTGGAATTCAAAATATTATTCACCTGAATGCAAAAATAAAATGAGACGCAAAAAGAGTCTGGGCATTTAAAACAAACATACGTTGCCTACCACAAAGCGCAGGTAAAGCAAACCGTTAGGCGTTTAGGAGAAAATCATGTCTCGTAGAAATCGTAATGAATTCACCCGCGAAGAATTACTCGCAGAAATTGAATATGCCGAAGCAATCCTTGATGGATGTGAAGCTGATGAAGGTCTTACGTTATGGGGACGCATTGCCAGCATAAAATCACGCCTAACAAAGCGTGCAATAGAGAAGCATAACAATGGAAATAATCAAAGTTGCAGAAGAAATAGAACGGCGGATTAACGCTCTTGCAATAGGCCGCAAGGAATTAGCCGAGCGCGGAAAAGCCAAGGCCGAAGCTTTAGCTGATTACGACCGCGAGCTTGCAAAAGCTATCATAAAACTTGGTTCCGATTCTGGAATTGAATTTGAAGGGCAGATACTAAAAAATATGCCAGCAACGGTGAGACCAAAAGTAGCCCAAGGAATATGCTGGGAGTGGGCATTGAAAAAAGATTTGGCAGAAGCACAGTATCGAAATGCAATTGCTGGCATGAGTGCTCTTGAAGCAGAATTAAATGCTTATCAAAGTTTATTCCGGTATTTGAATGAAGTGTGAAAATACAAAAAAAGTCGGGACACGATTAAGCATCCCGACTTCAACCAAGGAGGATTAAAATGATGAAACAGAAGATTATTTTTTTGCTCGTGTCAATGCGCCAGAGGCGACACCGACAATTACCGCTGCGATTGCCAATGTTGCATTAACGATCTTCGGACGCCATTTCTGATACGCAGCATCCTTAACAATAGTTGTGATGCGGGAATCAACCAATTGGTCAACTTGTGCATATTGCTCTGGCGTAATCGCATCAAGTGCATCATCAACTTCACCGATACCCTGGTAGGCATTTGGAATCTTTGTTAAACCAGTAAATAGTCCAGCTAAATCTTGGGTCAATTGAAAACCATCCAATAGTGGATTGACAATGGTGATGGCTGCATCCACAGCTTCGAGTAATTCCTGAAAAGCTTCTTTCGTGATAGGCATATCATTGCTCCTTTGTTATTTGTTTTTCAAGTTTAGTAAGCCAGTGGGCAGTTCCCACAATCAATGTACTCCCTCCGAGTATTGTCATGTCAAGAGCAAATGGTTGAACCGGTTTGAACATAGGCCAAATTTCTGGAACTGCATACATACCAATTCCGAGACCAATACCAACCGCACCAAATAACCTTTTTGAACCATCAAACTTTTTACCATCCAACTTGTCTAATCCAACTTTAATCACATTAGGCATAACTTTTTGAACAATGAACTTTGCGGCAATTATAAGTAATCTATTCATTTTTTCCTCAAATTTCAATCTTTTAATCTTAACTCCAAACTCCTTTGTCCCACATTTCTATTTCCTTGTTCCGGCGATTGACCAAACCCTCATTGATTTTCCCATCAGCCTTTACCCATTTTTCCATTTCATCCCGTGCACCTTCATAATCGCCAGCGTTTAATTTTATCAGTATCGTTGAAGGTTGTCCGTTCTTTAAAGTAACGAATCCGTCTTTGCTTCCCTTCTTTCCGGGACCAATATTGAATATGAACGAGATGAGACTGTCATGTTGAGATTGTGTTAATGCGACTTTAACGTGATTCTCGATTATTAACTCCGCTTGTTTCAAATCCATCGCAAGTAATTTCATGATCTGTTTATCTGTCAAGCCATCCCGCCAATGCACATCTTCGAAATTCGCTCCTTCATAAATCCGAATCACACCACTTTCATATTCTTTTTTAGTTACGAGATGGCCCACACCGATAGTAGGACGGCCAACTAACTTCGTCGTGTTGGTTATGGGCTGGCCGGTTGCGTCATCATAAGCATCGTAGCGCAATCCTTCCAAGTTGACAATCATTATTTTGCCGGTATTAGAAATGTTCATTGAGGTTTGTTCTCATCACCCATTTTCTGCTCTCTTGCAATCTTGCGCACTACAAGCATAGCCAGAAATAAAATTGCTAAAGGAATCCCAATTTCTAACATTTATCTTACTCCAAAAAGGTATCTATGTCCTTCACAATTTTATAAATTTGAGTCTTACCACCCCATAGGAATTGCGGAATGATACGTATCAAAGGACGAATACCAGTTAAAAAACTAACCCACTTGATTTTTAAAGCCTCAATCTTTGCCATGTTTTCCACTCGAAGGCTGGCAGGGTTCAATAACCAATCTATTAACTCCTGTGGTTTATACTCCCTAAAATGTCGTGGATTCCATCTCATAACCTGTGGCCTATTCGGAGTTGATAAATACAGAATCGTATCACTTTTCATGTTCTGAGCCAACTGTTTCATAAACCAAAGCGGATTTTGAAGATGCTCAATTACCTCGAAGCATAAAATGCAATCAGCTTCGAAATTGATTACATCAAAATTGAAATCTGAATAGTCAACAGTTTCAATCTCTACCTCTAAATATTTTTCGAGGAAGCGTCTCTTAGGATTGTCCTTGCCAATGTCAACAATTTTTCCATTCCAACCACCATGCTCAAGAATGAAGTTAGCAAAGTTTTCATAACAGCCTTCAACTCTTTCAAGTTCATTGTCGGTACAATAGCCAGGATTAAACTTTGTAGCAGTTCCGGTCCTCATTGCACACCTACTTCCGTTATTGTCCTGACCTTAATTCCCCTAACCTTCGTAGGAGGACGACTTACAACTACTGTCGTATCTGTGAACACCGAGACCGTGTCCGATGGAATAGACTCAAGGTTCTCTTTGTCTCTTGCTATGACTGTGAAGAATATCTCTTGCATGGGATAATCCCACAGATTGTTGAAAGTATACATGGTATCCGGGTGGAAAATGAACGGAGATACTGACCAAGCTGGTTCCGATGCCCTCTTGAGCATGATATAATAACCGAGAATGTCGCTCTCCATGTTCGGACTCCAAGAGATTTCCACTTTTCGGCTGACCTCGCCGACCTTCAAGGCCGACTCCCCATTCGAGCAAGAAACAAGCCACCACAATAGAAATATCAACACCACTTGCCCTACAACAACAGGCTCAAAGATTACTTTGCAAATCAGACGAGTTGACTTCATCTTTTTAGCCTAAGTTCCGTTTTGATTTCAGCTAATTGTGTTTTAACATCGGCAAGTTGCTCGCCAATCGCAGTGACTTTCTTATCCATTGCAGCATAAAGATAACCACCAATAGATAAGACTACTGCCATAAGAAGGGCAGAAACCCACTTCCAAGTAACGCTACCATTGCCCATTTGCTTCTCCTGTTGTTTATCAGCGGGCAGATGTTTGACTTGATTCATAGCAATCCAAAAAGGTAAAATCCTAAAAGTGAGAATGCTGCATCTAGAGGGTCAGCCCCTTGATCTGAATTTGTGCCATCAGATCGCTCACCTCCCAGTGAAAAAGCCAAAACAATCCAAATCCCAAGTGGTGCCATCAAGAAACCTATAATCAAATGAATCAGAGACGTAATATCTATCCTCGCCCCGATCTTAAAAATTCCACCTACAACTGGCACTTCAAATAACGGAACCGGGTCAAAGATAATAAGCACTGGAAACCCGTTTTTATCAACAGTTTTTCTCACTTACCGCCTCGAATGTTGAAGATGCTCGCGCCGATGATCACTGCCAGTCCGAAGCAACAAACGACGATTACCGTCCAAGCAGCGATTGCAAAAAGCCATTCGGTCATTCCTTCTCCAGAACTTTCTTCAAAAAGTAAACAACAAACACCACAATAGCAGCTATGTAAGTAACAAAGACAATAATGTCTTTAATGATTTCCAAAATAGTTTTACCTCACCCGGACACTATCGACACGAGTGCGCACTTTCAAAACCTGTATGCCAACGCTGTCTAAATTTGCTTTAATTTCGTTCACGATCAGATTCCGGTTAACCTGGCTTATAATGGGCGTACTGCGGATAGTATCACCCGTCGTATGCCGCAAAATCACTTCCTGCTCTGGACGGTTGCCCAGCATTGAAATCAAATACTCATTTTGGCGGACAAATTCTGAAATACGGACATTAGCAGAAATCATCCGTTGCAGAATAGCAGCTTTAACCAACGCGGCAACCGGTGCTGGTTTCTCAGTTTCAACCGGTGGTGGAGTCGTACCACACGTCGCAGCCATAAAGATAGCCAAGCAACTTAGATAGAGCATAGCCATAAAGATTTTGTGTCTCATTTTACAGTCCTCAATTATTGTCCGAGAAATGGACTTGCTTCCAGGTTGTTGCAGATGTGGCTTTTAGGACTAAAACGTCCGCCACATCCGACAACGTTATTTCCGCATTTAGGGAGAAGTTTCCAGCATCAAGAAAACGGACATCTCTACCAGAGTTCCGAGTGCTGATATAAATAATCTGCCCTATGGCCCCAGTCAGTGTGACAACCGTGTCAAGGGCAGCGGCTCCAAAAGTGTCAAGAATAATGTTGCTCTCGCTGGTGATTGTAGCTGTTCCACCAGTTGTCAGAACAAATCCGGTAGTATCGCCAATTGAAAACCCACCTTCAACCTCAAGGCGGGCAGCAGGAGAGGATTCATTGATTCCAAGATTCCCAACAATACTTATTTTGTTGTCGCCGGCTGTTAGGCTTGGATCTGTCCCACTCACATCGAAAGTAACGGTCGGAGTGTCCGTACCATCTCCGAAAATAATATCCTGAGCCTCACTGAGAGAAAAAATATCCGAGCCGCCATTCTTGCTTACAATCAGCGACGCAGCTTCATTATTATCCGCATCCAAGATCAATTCTAAGTTAGTTTCAGATTGATAGTAATCTGCTTGTAGGATTATTGAGGAGAAAATTAGCGTACCCAATCCGCTGTTTGACGAAATTGTTCCTGTATTAGCGACTCCATCATCAAGATTCAAAATCAAGTCTTCATCGTTGCCGTTTCCCATTCCTAAAAATGTAAGTGCTCCGTCACCATCATTTGAAATTCTGACTCCTGCGGCTCCAAGCCCAATTGAAGTTCCAATAATATTAACATCGGCACCACTGGGAGTGATGGTCATATCACCACTGCTGGAAACTGTGAAATCGGTGTAGCTTACCGCGCTACCATTGTCATCGGCGTAGCTCAATCTCAATGCGCTTGACGTTCCGAGATTAACTTCCAGTACGCGGTCTGGTGCCGTCGTCATGATGCCAACGTTACCCAATCGCATAAAAGTTGCGATTCCAACTTGGGTACCCCCTCCATTTCCGTTTTGGGCGGAACCTATCATGAACTTACTTCCGGCAGCAAACTTGAAAATTGCATCTCCGGTTAAAGAACCGGTTATGAAATCATTATTGCTTCCAGCTATACCAAATTCGTTGGCATAACTTGGACTTGTACTCGTGCCTAAGACTATTTTAAACCAGTTTTGCGCATTTCTCACAAGTTCAAAGGGAGCTTGTGGATTAGCCGTACCGACGCCAATCCTCGCGTTCGTGGCATCGTAATTAAAATCCACATTCCCCGCCGCGTCTTTAAATTGCAGCGCAGTCGTGTTGTCATTCAATGCTTGAAAGATATTCCTCTGGGTTGAAACATAAGTTGCATTGCCTGAATTATCTATTGCCGTTGCAAGGGAATCAGTCCCATCTGGAGATAACAGGTGCCATCCAACTCCAGCGGTCTTAGGCTTGACAAAGCTTGTTCCGAACAAGTTCCACTTGCTACCGTCAGGAAGTTCTGAATCGCGAGCGATAGTCGAGGCTATTGAAAGAGTTGGGTTTCCGGCAACGCCATCTCCATTTGAAACTACTATCTCTGTATCACCAGTAAGCGTCCGGGCTGAACCAGTTCCAGCACCAGTGTGTGCCCAAAGGCCGTCTGTGGAATTAGCTGCCAGAGCGGTCAAGTCAGCATCGAGGGGTTGCTTAGCAGTCAGATCAAATTGAGTTGCAAGGGTTGATGTGGTATCGGAATGAGAAAAGAATTTGCTGGTTACATTAGAATATAGTGATAAGTCCGAATTAACCACGAAGTCAACTGTGTGGTCGGCAATCTGATACGTTACCGTTATTAATGTCTCCGTATTTCCAACAAAGGCACCATGAGGAACAAACTTCAAGCCGAGTACGAAAGCACTATCAACTTGCGCAATGATGGAATCGGAAAGCGTTACATTTGTAACGAAGCCATCATTTCCAACTGAGTCAGCATAAGCTGTTTTCAGTTGCTTGAAAGACGGTGCTGCTGCAGCTCCAGTCTTAGGGCCAGCATAAACCAAACCCGCTGCAACATTGCTGAGTGTGAAGGAGAGTGCAGGGGTTGTGGTTGCGGTTGCAACACTGGTTGTAAATAGGGGAGATAAAGTTCCTGCTGAGAAGGAAGTAACTGTTCCAGAACCAGATAAGGAAACAGGAATAAAAAGCTGGAGCCCTGCATCCCATTTTAAACCTTCTCCGTCAGCGATTCCACTAATGCTAACATCATCAAGAGTTGAGAGAGTTGACGCTCCTCCACTACCAGAAATCCACACTGATCTCCATTGTGAAAATACTACAGATGGAATAAAGATAATTAGGAAAGCAAATAGCCTTTTATACATTGCGGTTTTTCCTTGCTGTCAACAAAATAAGCCAAACATTTTTTCCCTAAACACGGAGCTTCAAATTCAGGACATAATTTTACATCCTGTCGCATACTCTTATCCACATTCTTTTCAGTAACCAAGAATGAGGCAATCACTTTCTTGTCGCTATCAGTCAAGTCAATCCTGGCCGAACGACGCCAAAGAACAAAAATAGTTACAAACTGTGTCAGAATTATCACGCCTAATAGCATAAATTGAATCAGTGCGTTTTTTTCGATGATGTCAAGCATTGTGATCCTTTTATTGAATTTGTAATTGCCGTTTTTTTCTTTCCAACATAATCTTAATTGCTTCACGTTGTGCTGGTGTATATTTCATTAAATTTGTTTCAATGCTTCTAATCATTTGTTTTTGATTTTCCACAGGATATTTAGACATTTCCTTTTCAATCTGTTCCACTCCTTTGCTTTTTACTTTCAATTCCTGTGGAATCTTAGCTGCCTCTAAATTTTTGTTATAAAAATCAATGGCTTTGATAAGTTTCTGCCGTTGTAATCCATTAAGATACTTGTCTCTGAATTCAACTTGATCCGCTTTATTCAAACCGTGCATAGGATTGAGCGCACGCAGCGATTGTTCAAGCCCTGATATCCAACCCTTTTCCGCCATTTCTTTCAACAGTGCATCTGCAATTTCTCTTTGACCGTAGCGAATTGCTTTCTTGTAGTTGCGATAGGTTTGAGACTTTTCTGATAGCCCGAACCCAGCTTCGCGCCCCTTGCTTCTCATAAAATCGCGTTTCAAAGCCAGCACATCATAGTAGGCCGTCTCGGTCGGGTCGTATTCTGTAATCAACATCATCGACTTAGTCAAATCCTTTCCGATGCTGCGCTTTTGAGGAATGTCTTTCATCTGTCGATAGACGGTTTCGAGTTGCCACGCCCTGGCAATATGTTCCCACTTATCCATCACCGGACCCGGATTGAACACATCAGGGAAGAATTGTTTTTCACTTGCTAACTCTGCTGGCAATTTCAGCCAGGGATTTATGCCCTGAGCTACCTTGTTCACCGGGGCCTTAGCTAATTGAACCAGCGCATCTCCAATGCTTATGACGTTCCGAGAAACCATGTCGAATAGCACCGGCAATTCATTGAACCCGAACCACTCTAAAAAATCACCGCTGGCACCGGGTGTACGGATAAGTCGTACTGTGCCATCGTCATTTTTACCAAGACTGATGTGTAAACGTTTGCGGTCGTACTCGCTCAGTTGATCCTCGATGTTCTCACCGAACACCAAAGGAGCTATGTAATTATTCCAAACATAAGTTGTAGCATAAGCCGAAACTACTCGTGAAGCAAATCCCGCCGCTATTTTGCCACCGAGTAAAGCCGAACTGCGTATACCGGCAGTCTTGCTTTCTTCAAAAGCATTCTTCACAAGCCGTGGCCACCGCTTTGCATTGATCTCCATCCACGAATAGAACGGAATTAATGAGTTTCGTAATGATTCTCCGTACTTAGAAATCGCTGCATAGTCACCGAGAAGTTCACGCGCAATTTTAGCCGCCTTCTCATTTGGATTTTTTAGACCGTCAACCAATTCTTTCTTGCTGGCTCCGTAATTGGTCAACTTACCAGTGCCAGCTTTTTCTTTGTAGTGCAGATAAGCCGCAAATCTTAGAATGTCTTCCCGGAACTCTGTCATGGTTGAGATTTTATCCCATCCAGAACGCCGTACAATTGACTTGATCGGATGGCGAACAGTTTCCTTTGCTACTTCGCCAAGTGTTTTTGAGTATAATCGTTCAAAGTCCCTAACTTTGCTAATATCTCGCGCTTCTACTTCGGTAAATGTCGAACCGATACCGCCAAATTCATTAAACTCGCGTAACTCTTTTGACATCGGCTTTGCTTCAAAGAAGTATTCTTTCAGGGCTTTTGTCGCTTCTGGCACTTTCTTAAAAACTCCTGGCTGCGCAGCAAAGACTCCATCGGCATCGCCAATAAAGTTGCGGAAATTATACTGAATTACTCGCTTTGGCGAAAGCAATGTCCAAACCTTCCATGCAGTTGTGGCTTGTTTAATACCAAGTGTTTTCAAAATCTTGTTGCCACTCCCGCCAATGAGTGCTTCCCCGCGCATGTCATTTAGTTGTTTAACCAGCTCATCAGGAATTAGCCATGTTTCTTTTTTCCCGCCAAGCGCCATAATGCTTTTTAAATTCTCGGTGGTGATCTCTATGCCGGCCGGGAAGGCTTTCATCAACTCATCGGCAATCTTTTGCGAAACAGAATTGGTACGGAAAAGATTATTGCCAACCTCAGGCTGCCACAGAGTATGTCCGTCAGCATCTTCTAACGATAGCAATTCTTCAAAACCCTTACCCTTGTTCTCGGCTTTCAGTTTGGGAAGTATGTCATATTCTTTACGAAGTCGTTTGAGCGAGTCCGCTACTCTCAAATCAAATTTAGCGTCAGACAAGAAAGAGTAAAATGCCTGAATATAATCGGTGTTATCAGGAAGCTCAGAACCCTTACGTGCCTTAGCAAATCCTGGTCGTGGCCGCTTCAACTTTTTGCCTGTACCTTGCCACGTCGATTCTTCGTTGGCGTATCGCAATATCTCACGGTGGAAATAGTTCTTGGTCAGTTGCGATTTTTTTAGTATGTCAGCATCCACCATCTTCTTGCCAAGTTCATCTAAAAGCGCACGGGTTTCTTTGACAATGCGATCAGCTTTAGGCGATGTTTTTAAAATGCCATCAATTTTGGCAATCTCTTTTCCGATCTCATCAGCAGTGAAACCGAACGGTGCCGCTTTATCAGCTTCGAGACCAGACCTGTAATCTTCTAACTTGAGCTTGCGCATGGCAAGGTCAATATCTGGGACATCAACGTCTTTCACTAATTGTTTGACTACTTCCAACGCCTCACGCGATGAAGTTCCTGGCGCACTCTTTAGTTGGCGCAAAGTCTCAATTGCATTAGCAAACCTCTTTTCGTTTGGCAAATGAACAAATTGACGAGTAAAGCCAGCAGCCGCATGACTCAACTTCTCTTTCACGCCCTCAAAGAATGAACGCTCGCTGCGTCCCTTAGCCGCGTTCCACTCGGTCTCTTTTGCCACATCCTCAAACTTTACTTTTGGTTCGGCCTTAGCTCCGATGGTAATTTCAGGAATCTTTATCGGCCCAAAACCTGCGCTCATTTGTGTCTCAGGATAAACCGCTTCTGTTTTCCGACCACGCTCAAGAATTTCTTCTTCTGATTTTACCGGCTGTACCCCGGTCTCGGCTTCCTTGGCTTTCTCGGTTTCCCGCCCTTGCGGGACAAGTTCTTTGGCAAGTTTCTTACCTCCCTTACGTTTAATTTGTAATGATTCAAGATCACGCACGATCATTGCAGGAAATCTTTCCACTTCTAATTCATGCAAAGCATCCCATCTGTTTGCACCCTCAAGAATATAAAGCCCATCTTTATCCTCAACTACTATCAAAGGATTAATTTCACCAGATTCTCGTATTTCATTAGCAAGTTCTTTGCTTCTTTTTGAAACATCTGGCTTACCAGTAAAATCTGACATTTTTACTTCTCTAATACCGGGAAGTATTTCATAATTAGCAAGAGTTGCTTCTATTGATTCTTGATTTGGAATTTTATCACGAACAACTAATCCACCCACCGACTCTTTTGCTTGTGGGAACTCAAACGGTTTACCAGTTACTGGTTTTTCGCTCACAATCGGTTCAGGTTCAACTTTAGCAGTCGGAACCGTCTCAGTAGTAGGCTTTTCAGGAATGGCATTCCGAGGCGTAGGAATGGCCTCTGGAACAATCTCTGTTTTAAGTGGTTCTGGCAATGTTTCACGTGCAACTTTTTGCACAGGTGGCGTAACTTCCGTTACTGGCGTTACTTCTCCGCCTACGCGCTCCGCATCTACTTCATCGAGTGCTTCCAGTACCGAATTACGCATTTCAATTTTGTTAAGTGTTTTCCGTAATGCCTTTGCTTCTGCCGGATTCAACTTGTCTGCCTTCTTGAGCAATCTCGCTGCTCTTGGTAGCAAATCCGTTGCATCAAGTGGTGCAAGTTCAGCCGCAACCCCAAGCACCTGTGCAATAGTTTTCAGCTTAACCGGTACCATGTTAGAACCCGGTCGACCACCGCGCGGTGCACCAGTCGGTATGTTGATAGTCGTATTCGGGTCGAAACCAAAATCTTCAATCCCCTTTTCAAAAACATCGAGGAACGATGTAAACTTTTCTTCCTCTGGAATTTCTTTTTCAGCAGTCAGTCCACCTAAAGTAGTACCAGTTTTTGGGATTTTCTTGAAGGTCTCAATGGTTTTTTTCAAGTTCACATCGGGTCGGAAATAGTCTGCAATGTCCTTCCCTGAAATTGTTCCTTCGCGGGTTTTCTTGACAAGCCCAGTCCAATCAGATAACTTACGGCGAATGAGTTCAAACGAGGTATCAATAGCAGACAAAGCAGGCTCAACAGTTTTAAGAGTCTGCCGCATTGAGGGGCCGCCTAAGAAAGCTGGCTGATCGAGAAAAGGCTTAGAAGTAGGCACAGCCAGAGTTTCAGGCTCAGGTGATAACCCCGGCTGTGATAGAGGTGGAATAGGGGTATCGGAAGTATCTAAGAAAGCATCAAGTTCCATTGCAGATGCAAATGGAGATACTCGCTTTGCCTGTTTGCTTACAGGTGGCAGAAATTCATCAAACTCTTTGCTACTTTTGAAAACAGATAAACCCATCTTTATTGAAGTCCAGTCGCTTGTTTAATCAACTGCCGCGCTTCTTCCGTGCTACCAAGTTGCTGCCAAAGCTCTTTGATCTTGAGTTTATAAGTATTAGTGTCTATCTGCCCGGCATTAAATGCCCCTTCAAAATCTGATATGCGAGATCGTACAGTCAATTCATCATTACTCATTCGACGCGGCTGTTTTTTTGGAGATTCCTTTTTACCAGTAATTCGCTCTTTTTGAATCCCCATCAACTCATCCAGATTCATTTGCAAAAGTTTAATTTGATCCTGAACATCAGGATTATTCAATGATGCTAATGGATCTTGCTCTAAAGATTGCAATCGCAACCTGGTATCATCAATAGCTTCCTGTAATTCTCGATTGTTCAGTTTACGTGGTTGCGATAAACGTTCTTCGCGTTTGCGCTTTAATCCTAATTCCTGTTCGGCTAAACCAAGTTTTCGTTCTTCAAGTCCCGTCTCCTTTTCTTTCAAACCATAAGTTTTTTCAGCCAATCCAAACGTTTTACCAAATTGCTCTTCACTTACACGTTGTGTACGTTTTTCTAAAGTTTCTGCTTGTGGTTGTAAAAGACCGAATGCTTGCCCTCCCTGTCCACGCTTTACCAAATCTGGAAGTTGCTGATAAGCCATCAGCAATGTTTCAGGCGTAACCAAAGAGCTGAATTTAAACAACGCATTCTGCATATCTTCAGTAGTTTTAAGTAAACGGTCTTGCTCCGTTACTTTCTGCTGCAAAGATAGAAGCTCATTTTCACGCTTACGCTCTGAATAACCTTTTAGGCCACCAGACGCCAGTGCCAGAAGAACATCACCTGCCGCTGCCATTATCGTCTCACTCCGTAGGTCGGTATCGAAGGATTCGTTGTAATTAAAGGCTTGGGCGTCAAGCTTTGTACATTAAAAAGCTGTCCAAGCAATTTAACCATTTCAGGACTTAAACCTTGAACACTGCCAGCATTAGCTGTACTTGTAGTTCCTGCCCCTGTAGTTCCTAACTTTGGTGCAAACAACTTTCCTAATGAACCACTTAAATCTCCTAACATACCAAGCGTTTGCTGATCTTGCAGGAACTTTAATCGTGCTTGTTCACCCTGCGCACCCAAAAGCATTTGTAAAGCCTGGATCTCTGCTTCACTCAAGGTATTGAAAATGCTCTCAATCGCTCGATTCTGCTGCTGTCCAAGCACATTGGTTGCTTGCAAACGAGAACCACCAGCTAAATTCTGCCGCAAAACACCTTCTTGTAGCTTCTGTGCAGCTCCACCAGTGCGCATAATTCGTTTGCGCATTTGCTCTATAATCTCACGATTCTTTTCTTCCTGGCTTTTACCACCAAAAAGCCCACCAAAAAGTTTCTTCCCCAATGATAAACCATACGGGGCAAGTTGCAATCCGATTTGTACTCCTGCTGGAATTGGCATCTTATGTTACCTCAATTAAATCAACTGAATAGTTTTTCCCGTTGTGGCGCACAAATAACTTGCGTGTTCCAGCATCGTCAAATATCTGCAATTCCCGTTCTCCCAATGCCGGAGATGAACCAATCGCAGTAGCCTCCCCTATTTTTTTATCACTTGCCATCTTCTCTATTTTATTCAGCATACCAGAGAGCAATTGGGAAATGCGCTCTGGATTGTATTCTTTTGGTAATCGAATATCTTTTGCCATTTTAGTCGTGCTCGGTTAATGGGTGTCCGTACAACGCAACCCAATCAATCTCGTAGTTATGGTTGCTGGCCGCGGTCGGGCTAATCGTCATTTGTAATTTAATCTTCTTGGCATTAAATGACATCTTCTTAGGCAATTCTAAAAATTGCGATTGACTGAAAAACTTTGCCTCAGCAATATGATAACTCTCACTTTTCTCTAAGTCAAATATCTTAACAGTAATAGTTCCTGTAATCTTATACATAAGCTTGATTTGTTTCACACTTACCGGACCACCAAAATCAATCACTTTTTCATACACACCAATCAGGTTCTCTGTGCTGCCGCTATCTGGGAACAACTGATAGATATTGGTCTTATCCGTAGCCAGAATCTCCCCATCCACGCCTACGCTCAACCATTCCCACGTCTTATCTGAAATATATGTTCGCCAGGCTTCGCGTTGATCGTCCCAAATGTATGTTGTCCCACTCGGCGAATGCAAAAGAAACAGATCATTCTTGCTATCGTGAACCGCAATTGATTTCTTGCGGTTATCTTCAGAAAGTGCTTGCCAAGTATCGCGTATAGCAAAACCCATCTCGCGCGGTTCACCACCTTCACGCAAATCATAGATTGAATCAATGTTTCCCCAAAAGAGTTTTTCACCCTTGCTTACAACGCTCCACCACCAATTTACCCCACGTTTCTCAAACTTGTCCACTTCTTCTGTGCCAGCAAGAAGCACAACATCATTTTCACCGAAAACGGCTAACTTATTTCGCAATGGTTGAATGTTGTTAATTGCATAAATTCCATGTTCAGACATGTCTTTAATGTCTGCCTCTGGATGTGCGTCTGGTGTAACTCGATTTGCGGAATTAATAGCAGGATATATCAAATAATGTTTACTCTCTTCTGCTCCAATAACTTCAAATAAATTTATTTCCTGTTCTCCGGTCGTAAGAGATGCCACAATCTCCCGTCCATCTACCACAGTCGCCAAATCCGCATTTACTCTAATCCTGGAGAAATAACCATGAACAAGTTCTGACTCAAATTGAGTACCAGCATCCCAGTCGGCGCCTGTTATTGTTACAGTTTGGACATAGGGGATAGTAGCAAGTGTCCAAAATCCGGATAGCGTAAATTTACCTTTTATCTTCACTTCTTTTACCATAAAAAACGGCGTAGTCGGTTTTCGTGCAGCGTCAACCTTACACAAATAAACCCGTAAAGCATCCATCCTTAAACTTCCAGGATGATTTTGCATTTCAGTATTGGTCGTCAACTTGTCCCAACTTAGATTTATCTGAAGATCATCATTTGACGCAACTGTATGAACCTGACCAGCGGCAAGAGTATCGCCAGGCTTCAAAAACACCGGAGATTCCTGAAATTCATCATAAATAAGTGTCAAAACTACGCCATAATCACCAGCAGCTAATCCTACCGTACTCGTGGCAGGAGAAGCCAACGATGCTATTAAATTCGTTGTATTGATTCCATCAAGAAACAATCGTTCCGCATGATAGGCTCCAATAATATAGCCATTAAATGTATCAGAATCAGCGAACATACTTGCTATTCTAATAAATCCAAACCATATCCCAGTATGATTTGGTATCCCACCATTCACATTATCTTTTTTTCGTCCACAATAGATCGCTACGGCATCCTGCCTTTGAACAATGGTAGGCTTGAAATTTCCAGCATCTCTAACAAAATTCCTGTGCTTATCAAAATTAGCAATTGTACCATCAGCCAAATCCTGCAAATCAGCAAAATTCCATAATGGAAACCGCATTAAAATTACTTTGTCACCATTTGCAATACCACTAAATCCATATTTTACCGTAACCGTCTTTGTCGATCCAACATAAGTTTTAACTAAATCAAAAGCATCATTTGCCGGAGTTGATACATCATGCCAGAAAATCCACCAAAAGTTTGGAGATTGATAATAAGCCTCCAATGATGATGGCGCATCATCAAATGGTGCCGATCCTGCCGAAATAGTAAACACAGTGCTTGATGTTACAGTAGCCACTTCACAAAAAACAATTTCCGTTATCTCTATCCAAGTCGTTCCGCCATTGCTTGAATAGTAAAAGTGTTGGATTGAATTCCCATCCTGACCCCAGGCAATAAAAACCTGTGTATCGTTAATCACAACTTCCTGAAAGTGACGGTCATCCGCAGCTATTCCAGCCGGACCATTAGCAAAAAGTTTATAGCCACGCTCACCACGAAGAAGTCCAGGTTTATCTATTCTAATATTCTCCACTCGTACACCTGAATTTTCTGGCGCGTCACCAGAATCTGTCTGGGTTACGATGCCCTTTGAAAAATCATTCTGGAAAAACAATCGTTGCATTTATCAACACCAGCTAAAGTTGAGTTTCATGGCTTGCCTATGCTGCTGTGTTGCAAGAAACCGATTCCGTCTCACTTCATCATCGTAAAGCTGCCGATAGAAAACTGCTAATTCTGCCTCACCCATTGCCAGTGCGGTTTTCTCCACAAACTTAAGATAGACGGCTTCATTATAGATCGCCGGTGTATACAAGGCTTGTGAAGCTGATGTTATAGTTGGTGGTACAGGTATATATGTGATTCTGAGCGTATAATCTTGATCGGCCTTAGAATATAGGCGTAACTGGATCGGATTTGTACGCACCAAACATCCGCGAAATGGCGGTCCTACCGGAAGATTTATTGTCTGTCCCACTATGGCCTCATTAAATTAGTATTGACTTTTATAGTAAATTGACATATATTTATTTTAATGAGAAAGCTTAACCTATTAAATCATCGTTTTGATCTTCTTACTGTCATAAAAGAACTTCCAAAAGTAACTGGAAGAACTAAATGGATTTGCCTCTGTGATTGCGGTAAAACCACAATTGTTGCTACTTTTAATTTACGTTCTGGTCATATTCGTTCATGTGGTTGTCTTAAAAAATTTAATAATTTTAAACATGGACATACAGATAGCAAAGGGAATAGAACCACTGAATATATAACATGGGGAAATATCAGAAAGCGTTGTCATACTAAATCTCACAAAGATTATCATCTTTATGGTGGTAGAGGAATAAAAGTTTGCGAATGTTGGTATAATTCTTTCCCAATTTTTTTTGCTGATGTTGGCAAACGTCCTTCTTTTGAATATTCTCTTGGTCGCATTAATAATAACGGTCACTATTCTTGCGGCAAATGCAAAGAATGTCTTGCTAACAGTTGGCCATTGAATGTTCGTTGGGAAACGAAAATAGAGCAAGCTAACAATAAACGAAATAATCGATATTTTACTATTGGTGATGAACATTTAACTATGGCTCAAATTGCACGTCGATATAATATTCCATATCAAACTTTTGTTTTTCGACTTAGAAAGTGGTCACTTATGAAAGCTATTAACACACCGGTTAAAAGACGTTCTTAGCACATCTTCCACAGTTTCTTTTTCTGAATTACGCGCTCCTTGGGGTTACGCATCTTCTTTTTCCCTTTGCTCAATCCTGCCTCTGACATCCCTATTGCAATAGCTTGATCACGTTCAGTTACCTTTGCCCCCGATCCAGAATGCAATGTCCCTTCTTTATACTCGGACATCACCTTGTGAACTTTGGCCTGCTGATTTTTAGTTGCTTTTGCTGGCATCTTTTCTACCCTTCTTTTTAGAACTCTTGAAAGGTTGAGTTACAGTTTCTTTGACCGTCTCTACGGTCTCTTTTACGGTTCCTTTGACTGATTCCACAACCGAAGCCCGTACAACTTCAAATTGATTTCCACGCGCATTTATCACAATCTTATCCCCAGGACGCACAGAAAGCACACCATTGGGTGTTTGCACTTCCGCAGTGCTTGTTACTTCTGCTGCCAATTTTCCTTCTTTGCCAAACTCTTTATAGGCAAATTTAGAATCGTTCCATATTATCATCTCTGAATTCTCCTATTTATCGTCAAGATAAGGTTGTGCGCCGCTTGGCCCATAAGCATTAACGTTTAGCAAATACGCATTTTTCTGATCATCTCTTTCTAATAGACGAAAACGGAATTTAACTGGAATACGCTTACTCCACCATGTTGAATCCGGAAGCCACCAATTCATTGTAGTGTCCGTATTAGATAAAACAAGCTGGTTGGTCGTTATTCCAGTGCTATCAGGTGTCCCAACTCCATGATAAAGTTGCATAGCTAATTGCGTCGAATCATTTCCAGAAAGATTATACTTCCTGAAATTTACCGCAATGTCACCATTAATGTCACGCAGATAGACCCACTTTGTCAAGATAGTATCTGCGGTAGTTCCACTCGCAAATACCCTTACCCCTGTCAATCCAGGTTCCGCAGAGATGATAAAGGTACTATCGTTGAGCGAATCAGTAATGAGTGCCCCTGTCGCAATGTTGTGTACCTTTTGTGCAAAAACATGCACAGGCAAACAAATTAGCAAAATCAACCAAAGTCGTTTCATTTTGTTGTGCTCCTAAATTAAGATCGTGTTGGATTACTCCAAGATTGTGATAAACTGCGGCTCACCGAACTCCATGACTGTGAAAGCGAGGATCGGCTAACCGCTTCCCACTTGCGCGATTGCAAACTATTTCGAGTATCAAAAACCAATCCTTTGAGTTCATCAAGGGTCATGGTTTTTAATCTATTTTTGTCGATCTGTAAATTACTAAGATCGTCTTTAGTAATAACCTGTGCCATTAGTTATTTTTCCAAGCTGTTCCGTTATAAAATTGCAATGAATCAACCGTTGTGTTAAAAATCAGCATTCCTTCAAGAGCGGTCAACGCATTTCTTTGTGTTGTTGAAAGCACTGGCAACCTTAATGCTCCGGTAGTTCCTTGAATATCTAACTTTACACTTGCATTTGATGGATTACTTGCTCCAATTGCTACATTTTGAAGAGAATCTATAGTTACCGCTTGTGTCATAGTCCCAGCTTTTTTGGTTCGAAATTTCAATGTACCAGCGGTCGCACTTACAGGATTCGAGGATATATTTGCTGCAAATGGATTTACTGCTGCCCCAAAAAATATTCCAGCTTCGGCGGTTGAACCAGCGTCATTGTAAACATAAAGTGTCGTGTCTGGCGTTCCGGCAGAAGTATGACCGTTTATCGTCAATCCTGAATAACTCGATGTGGCGTCCCCAATTACTACCCTACCTTCTGCGCCCGGTTTAAAAACGATATTTTTGTTAGAACCAGTTTGAAAAAGTAATGAATCAGATGGTGCATAAATTCCAAGCCTACTTTTAAATTGATCGGAAATTTCCATTGCTCGGAAAGCATTCGATTCCCCAAATACGTCTCCAGTAGCCATGTTCACATATTGGTTTCCGATCAAACTGATCCCCTTCAAACTTGAGCCTCTAACTACTACTCCATAAAGCATAGTAGGGCTTGAGTAATCAGTATTGATAAACTGATTATTCCGAATCATTATGTTATGGAGATAACCAGTTGGTGGGCATCCTATCCCACCATTTCCGAAACCAGCCGTTTGCAAATTATCAATAAATTGATTAGTTGCTACAATTACATTCTTAACATTGTTCAAAAACAAACCATCCGCTTTACTGTTTTTGATCATGTTTCCATCAAAAATGAAAGAACTACTTGAATCTGAGGCAACTCCAGTAATCGCCACTAAACCAGATCCGGAGGCTCCTGCTATTCCGGCTCCATCAACATAATTATTACTGAAAATCACTTTATACATTGAAGTGTCAAGATTGGTCGTGGCAATTCGAACTCCGCCTCCCCAAATGTAGTTGCTATCCATGATTGTTTCATCGGCAGTTTCGGCATCAATCGCTGTCGAGTATCCGATTATCACATTGTTATTGACTACGCATTTACTCATGTGCTGTAATCCAATAGCTGCCTGAGATCCGGACGTCATGGCTCGGCCAATGTTCCCAGTAATCACAGCCATAGATGAATCACGTACTTGCCCAAATTCCCCATTATCAGATTGATCTCCATAACTGACATCGTTATGGTTGTGAACCATCATAGCCTTAGTGTTGAAAAACTTATTTCCAGTAAAAACCAGTTTTGGATAATTATTTAATGCACTGTTTTGAGGTGTGCCATAGTTTCCAACAACTGGCACCGAGAGTACATAGTTCTCAAATGTGCAATTTATGATGTTCACATTTACGGAGTACTCATACCTAATGGCAGCAAAAGAACCAGTACTTGCTGCGCTTCCATCACCAACAAAAATACAGTTGTCAAAAATTA